>Ga0208397_100009_pt1 | contig 126208 bp, 119 predicted proteins | sample LakWasMe76_LOW10_2_FD_183904 | JGI IMG/M metagenome (GOLD analysis project Ga0208397, IMG submission 183904) | Freshwater sediment methanotrophic microbial communities from Lake Washington under simulated oxygen tension - Sediment Metagenome... | ecosystem: Environmental > Aquatic > Freshwater...
TTAATTTAAAAAAAAGCCGCGAACTATCGCGGCTTTTTTATTTCACTTTTAGGGCTGCGTAGCAAAATGGTTATGCAGTGGCCTGCAAAGCCATCTACGGCGGTTCGATTCCGCCCGCAGCCTCCATAGAAGTTAATAAAAATCAACCGCTTATCATGGCGGTTTTTTTTCGCCTGAAATAAATAGCTTGCAATAATAGACATAAATGAGCTAAAAATACCCCAAAAATACCGAAAGAAGTGGTTAAAACCACTCCGAGACATCTTGGCAGGGGGCTTACGCGAGAATGGCAACAATACGGCAACGCTCGGCAGGTAGCTGGGAAATTATTATCAGGCGCAAAGGTATTCTGCCTAAGCCGCATTATGCCAGCGCTGAGACAGAAGATGAAGCGCGGGCTTATGCAGTCGGCGTGGAGCGATTGCTTGATCAAGGTATTTTGCCGGTGGAGTTGCAGGACTCTGCCCCGCCAGCGGTGCCGACGGTCGATGTGTGGGCTAGGCAATACCTGGTTCAGGTGTCAATATCTGAGTCTGACCGGCTACTGCTTAATGCTATGCTGCCCAAACTTACCACATTTAAAACGGCACAAATTAACATTGCCTGGGCGCAAGCCTGGGTTTCTGAGATGAAGCAAAAAGATCGGTTGTCGCCCAGCTCTATACGACACAAAGTCGGCGCGGTTGCTCGGCTATTGGATTGGTGTTTGCGAAATGAGTGGCTTGGAGCAAATCCGCTGCGGATGCTGTCTAAGCGTTATGCTAGTTACACTGCATCGGATGGCGATAAAAAAACCGATACTGAGCGCGACCGGCGGTTGTTGCCTGGGGAGCATGAAAAGATTATCTGGGTTTTGGACGGGAATTTTCCTAAAGGGGTTCAGCGCGGCATAACGATGAATGACCGGTTGGCATGGCATTTGCTGTTTACGCTGGCCGTTGAGACTGCAATGCGGCTTCGGGAAATGTACACGTTATCAATCGATCAGGTTGATCTGGATAAAAAAACGATCTTCCTGGATAAAACAAAAAACGGCTCTAAACGACAGGTGCCACTATCGTCTGTGGCGTTGGCTGCGCTGGAGGCATGGAAGCCGAAAGGTGATTTAATTTTTCCGTTTTGGGATGGACAGCATGAATCGTTGCGCAAGACGACGATGAAATTAAGCCGGAAGTGGACGACGATTGCGCGGCTGGCCGGGTGCGATGATCTGCATTTCCACGATCTGAGGCATGAGGCGGTTTGTCGTCTTTATGAGCGCACCCGGATGACGGATTTGCAGATTGCAAAAACAAGCGGTCACAAGGACTTGCGGTCGCTGTCGCGCTATGCCAATTTGCGCGGCAGCGACCTGTCCGAAATGTTGTGGTAAATCACTGGTACGCGGCTAGATTAACTCTATTTTTTGACGGCCTTCCACGTTTTAACGGCTCTGCCGGTGTAATTACTTGCGCCTCTTTTTTTGCTGCGTGTTGTTCTTGTTGAAATTTGCGTGCTTGCTGTTCGCGCCTGCTGCGTTCGCGCAGGTGGTCGATCAGGTCTTGCCGAACAAAGCGCCAGTCATCACCCATTTTGGTGCCGGGTATTTCGCCGCTGTTGGCCATGCCCCGGATGTAGGGCGTGGAGACGCGGAACATTTCAGCTGCTTCAGCAGCGGTTAGTATCTCGTTCATGGGTTTAACTCTGATAATATTCGGCTCATGGTGTCGATTTTCCCCCTCGTTTTTCATTATCGGTAATTACAGCCAATTATTTTAGAACTTCCTTAATTATTTCAACCTAGTCGTCAAGTTCATTACGCGTCCTTTTGAACCCATCCAAGAAGTGTCTTGCCTCGGCGGATGCTTTAACATGTGGCAATGCCTTCATACTATGAACTCCAAACGACGGTTTCTCTCTATTGTTGATAGTTGGTTTAAAGAATGTCGACATTGTTATCGTTGGTATTAGTTTTGCCTGTGGTTATGCCCATGGCCGCATTGATAGCGTCAATCGTTGTATAGATCTCCGTTTTGCCATATAAAAAACCGGACACCGTTTTTTATAAAGTATTTTTCGATGTCCCTGAGCCAGTCATAGCCAGTGGCTTTAAGTTTTTCATAAGTTACCAGTCGTGCCATCCCAAAAAAAACTATTAAGTACGGCAAACACTGCACACATTATGCTGCAGTTCATTATTTGTTAATTTCGCACTACGACAGTGTCCACAACGCACTAATTTAACGACACCGATTTCTAACCACGTTGAAATTACCCAGGCATCCGAGAAATCAAGCAGTGGATCGGTATTTGATACGGAATTGATATACGAACGGTAACGCCGATATCCATTAATCACGCGTCTTGCACAATGCTGACGGTTTTCAAGTCGAAAAAAAACAGCGCAGAGCGTAGATTCCTTAAGTTTCGAGAAACTTTTACACATAAATAGAGGTGACGTTCTCATCGAACCGCTTGATGGGGAACGTTGATGCATGTCCACAAACGCCTTGCGAAGAATTGCTGGTGACAACCCCGTTTCCTTCGCTACGATGGATATCCGTGCATCAAGAGACAGTAGCTCCACTGCCAAGGCATGTCGATTAAGCGTATCCAGACTCATAGAAATCCTCTAAATTGCCAACAACATTCAAAAAGACATCAATCTCAGATGCATCGAGTGCAGCTAATCTTGCTGCAAATTCAGGCGAAAACCTGGGCTCAAAACAGATAACACCGGCATTGGCGATCCGGCGAATCAGCTCAATGTCCATATTTGAAAGGGACTTTGCCATGCTGCTATTGATGCCAAAAATGGCTTGTGCCGCCGATGTATCAAGTCTTGACAGCTCCCGGGCCTTGATTAGCAACTCAAGGGTTAGGTCCGATATGTCACCGCAGGATCTTGTCTGACGCGCGGAAAGTTTGTCTAAATAATCACTTGATTGATCACAGGCGGCTCGATATGAAATGAGGTGCTCATCTTTGAGATTGATTAATCTCAGCTTATTATTTAGGGCATGACTGCCGAACTCGATGACAATGGGAAAAATAAAATCCTGAAAAAAAAGTGGCGATACATTTGAAACGCCATCAAAGTCAACTAAACATTTATCTCCTGAATTAATCAGTTTTTCTGTAATGATTTTGGAAAGCCGGGTGCCTTGATTATTCAAGATGTCACTCTTGAAAAGTTCTTTTAACGAAATCATAAGTCATCCTTGCTCAAGGTAGTTTCGATGTGTGGCTTTTTCTTTCTTTTCATCCCGTGCATCCGTGGCCGCAATCGCAATTGCTTCCATTTTTGTCGGCCTATAGAGTCGGTAGTAGCGTCACATAGCGGGCAGAACTTGTATGGGTCTGGAAATTCTCTGATAGCGACATACGATGAATGACATCGACTGCACGTCATTCCACAGAGGTATGACATACTAATTTGCTGGCTTATATGCCAAGCTCTATTGATGTTTAAGATTTTTGGTTTGTCCATCAATGTCTGTTCGTAAATGCTGTAGGCAGCCAGATAGATTTCCCCTTTGCTCGTTGATGTGATCGAGGTATTTTGGGAAAGTTTCTGAAAAACATTGAAATAAATGGAGGCGTGCAGGCAGTTCTCGGGTGACTTGGAAATCCAGTCCGGATCGTAGGGTAGTAAACCGGCATTAGGCCCATGACCATGAATTTCTTTATGAAACTGGAGCGCTGATGCCTTGGAGATTTGGCATACCGCTCTGACTATAGAGGGACGACCTCCTTTTTCTATAATGCCTTTAGCCAGATCTAATTTTCTTTGTAGTCCCAAAATGTCGCTCTCTTTTGGTGTTAGTCGCAGATGTGATTCCGTCATCTTGCCAAGCTCCCTTTAGGCATATGCCGTCACCGGCAATAAAGCGGCAAGAATGTTGGGTGGAGTGGTTGTTGGTGTCGCTGTGACCGGTAATATCGTAAATACAGCTCTACCGCACTCCGCCAGTTCCTTTAGTTCTTCAAGCGACATGCATGACATTCTCTGGATTTCCACAGCATTCAGATTGAATTTCCAAATAGCATCCATAGGATGATGCCGAGCACACTCACGAACCACCATCAAAAACTGGAAGTTGAGATTTTTTAGGTCGTCGTTAACAAGATTCATACTGATTTATATCTAGGTATTGGGGTGGTTGAATTTTGAATGGGATTAAATAAAAGTCATAGCTCGAAAGATTACAAAAAAACGAACATACCTGCGCAACCCTTGCTCTGCATGGCTTGTAAATTACTCACAAGAGTATTTTACGGATAACAAAAATAACGCAAGGGGGTAAACGGGCGAAAAACGATATTTTTTTGAGGTTTTTAGAAAAAATTTAAGGACTAAACCTGGGTCTGCGTTTCGAAATCAAAAGAGGCCGAAAAACCGCGTCTTTCACCCCGATGTAAAAGATTTTTTTCTTGTAAGATTTTCATCACGCCGTCAACCGCGAGGAAAAATTTATGAGAAAAGTAGTTGCCATTTGTTTATGCGCAGCATTTGCCGCACAAATCCCATCTTCAAAATAATTCATAACCACATAACGGAAAAAAACCATGGCAATACTATTGATTAAAGGCGGTAACATCAGCCTGACTAAAACCGATCCATTCTTAAAAAACATCATTGTTGGGCTGGGATGGGATGTTAGAGAAACCGACAGCGAAAGCTTCGATCTCGACACATCCATATTGATGATCCAATCGGACGGAAAAGCGCGATCAGACCGTGATTTCATTTACTACCATCAAAAGGATTCTGCTTGTGGCGCCGTGCATCATACCGGTGACAACAGAACCGGAGCGGGGGATGGTGACGACGAGTCGATTCATGTGTTTCTCGACAGAGTGCCGGCAGAAATCCACAAGCTGATTGTTTGTGTGTCTATTTACGAAGCCGACAAAAAGAAACAAAACTTCGGTCAAGTCTTGAGTGCCTTTATACGACTGGTTAATAAAGAGACTCAGCAAGAGGTCACACGGTATGACCTGAGCGAAAATGCCTCCATGCATACAGCCATGATATTCGGTGAGATCTACCGTTATGACGGCGAGTGGAAATTTAAAGCGGTAGGACAAGGTTTTCAAGGCGGCCTTGCAGAATTAGTCAGACTGCACGGTATCAATGCATGAATTCATTAACACCTCTCAAACTAATTTTAGTTTTGTTCGCCTGTGGCCTCAGTGGCGCTTTAGGCGGTTATTACGCAGCCTCTTTTTCGCCAATCCCCGCACAAATCGCTGTGGTGGATGTTAGCGCTTTGGTTATGAAAGCCGTCGAAAAAAATGCAACCCAGACGGAAGATGATGCCAAGGCATTAACTGCACGAGTCAAGGCAACGACCGATAAATTGGTTCAACGGGGCATTGTCGTACTGGATGCCCAATCCGTTCTTAATGCACCTGAGGAAGCTTATGTCAGCATTGAATGACCATCAATTTTTAACGTTTGATCTTTTTATTGAAAGAAGCAAATCCTTTAGCCCTATTCTGGTTAAACATCTCAAGTCCCATGCTATTACCTGGGCGCTACTGGCTTCACTTTACGGAGTTGTTCACGCCAATTACCGGCTGGCTATCAATCAAACACCAAGCCTCCCTTACACACTGTTTCTGATTTGTCTCAATGACACCGTGGAAACAGGCGGATTCATAGCGTTCAAATGGCACAATGGCGCTCCCTATCCAGAGGGATACACGTTCACAAAGCGACTACTCGCAGGCCCAGGCGATGTTGTGACCAAAAAGGGGCGTGACTTTGTGGTGGGCGAACGAACGCTAGTGGGAAAGGACGTCGGGTTAAGCCTGAAAAAACTATTCCCAAACGATGAGCTGCGGGAAGGCAAGAACACCCTTCAGCTCAATAAATACTTTGTCGCCGGCGACCATGAATACAGCCTGGATTCGCGTTACAACCTACTCGGGTTGGTGGATAAAAAAGATGTCATTGGCCGTGCGTACCCGATTTTCTAGTCGCCTCTTCGCAGTATTGATACTGCACCTGTCGTCCTCAATCGCAAGTGCGGGCGAGGACGATTTTTTTATCAAAGAGATCATGAAAGAACAGCAACCGAACATGAATCGTCAGCTACCGGATTGGCTCAAAACCAAACCGGCGACACTCAGCCCTGTTTTTGAGCAATTATTGAAAGAGGGGAATAACGGTCCTCACGTCAATGCAAACGATGCAGACATGGAAAAATTACGCAGCTCGGAAAAACCGATACAAGGGCGATGGATATTTGTGTCAATGAGTATGCCGGCGCAGGAACTTAAAGCCGCTGCAGAAGAAGCTTCGGCTACAAAGTCCTCGCTGGTGTTCCGTGGCGTAGAAAAGGGGAACGATACAGGCACCATTACACGCAGGCTGTATGCAACCGTGAAAGACATTAAACCGATACCCGGCGCAGTAATAGATCCCCTATTATTCACCCGATTCAATGTGCAAGCGGTACCGACCATGATTGAGACCAATGCTGATGGTGAAACACGCACTGCTCGCGGGTTACCCGGATTTGCATGGATGTCCAAACAGGATGCCGGTGATCTCGGTCAAAGAGGTCCGGTGTTTGATATTGCCGAACCCGACATGATTGAAGAGATGCAACGGCGCATGACCGAATTCGACTGGGAAAAAGAAAAGAAACATGCGCTCGATAATTTCTGGGCGCAGCAAAAGGACTCAGTTAATCTTCCGGTTGCCGAGAAAAACCGTGAGCGTCGTATTGATACATCGATCGTTTCAACGCAGGACATTTTTCATCCTGACGGTAGATTAATTATTAAAAAAGGGCAGACGATTAATCCACAAGCCCTGATGCCCATGCGTCACGCCTATATTCTGTTTGACGCCACAAACAAAAAGCAGGTTGAAATCGCAAAAAAAATCGGCGACGAAATGTTGGTAAAGCAAAAACCGGTAGTTTACTTATTTTCCAAAATGAACACCGAGAACGGATGGGATCATTACAACCAGACGACAGCGTTGATGAACGCCCCCATTTACAAACTCAACAAAACGATCATTGAACGATTCCGGATTCAGTCGTTGCCCTCGGTTGTTGAAGGACAAGGCGATACTATCCTGGTCAGGGAAATTGACGCAAGGGTGTTGAACTGATGCGAATTATTTTTACCGTTATCATGTGTGTCTCGTCCCTGGTTTTTCAAACGACGCCATTAGCGCAAGACGTCACCAGCACTGAAACCACGCAAAATATCGACGCTACCAAACTACTTTGCCCGGATGCCGATTTTTGGGGTAAGAAAATGCTCACCGGTGTCTGCTGGTCGTGCTTGTTTCCCGTCCGTTTGCTCGGAATGACCATTTTTGACGAGGGCAGCGATCTACCGGACGGAGCAACGGAAAAATCATTTTGCGCATGCAGTGGTGACGAAGGGCTTCCTACGTTCGGTGTAACTGGAGGCGCTTGGTTGCCGGCGAGATTGATCGAGGTTGTTCGAAAACCTTACTGCTCACCGATATTGGGCGGTACCTCATTCAACAGTGGCGTCAGGCTTTGGGGTGGGCATAAAGAAGTTGAGGGTGATGGTTCTGACAAGACCTATTACAACTATCATTATTGGGCGTTTCCTCTGTATGCGATTTTGCAATTATTCGTTCAAAACAACTGCAACGCCGGAGGACTTCGTAATCTGGATATGATGTACATGTCCGAATTGGATCCGACCTGGAACGTCGACGAACTTGCATTCTTCATGAATCCCGAAGCCGTTGTATTCGCCAACCCATTGGCCGTTGCCGCCTGCACTGTTGATTGTGCTACTACGACGGTTTCCATGCCCATGACATCGCTATTTTGGTGCGCAGGATGCTGGGGCAATCTGTATCCATTTACTGGAAATATTGCATCAGACGCATCAGCGCCCCGTGATACCAGTCTTTTAACAGCAAGGGTTCTGGCCTCACTCCATCGCAAGGCCTTAGCCCACAAAACCTATGGGGATGATGCGCTGTGCGGAGGGAAGATCTACCCGATGATCCCCAAGCAGCAGTACAAGCTGAGCACCTTGTTTCCTTTAGCAGAAGCTAATGCGGAGGAACTTGAAAGCACAGATGCCAATGGAGTGAAGCACACAAAAATCCTTGACAACTGCTGTCACTGGATAGGTGAATCGACTTTCAAATGGGGTGAACATCGCACTATCCCAGGCACGGGCGAAGACTATGTTTACCTGATCTGGCGTTACACGGAATGCTGTCTTACCGGCGATAACGATCATTAAAAAGAAGTTTGAGTCCAATAATGCGATTTATTACCAAACCCATTGCCTGGGCTCTGATTGTTTGTCTGACGCATAACCCGGTTGCGGCGGTTTATATGATGACGGGTCTGCTGTTCTTTAAGCCATTTCCTGCATTTGCTGACGCATTTCTTGATCAAGCCGCCGAAGGCCAAACCTTCGGTACGGGTTTAATGACGGGCTATAGTATCCCTAGTGTAAACAGTTCGACTGGGGAGATGACGCTCACGAACGGCGCGGTTGCCGGCCAAAAAGTGCAGCAGAACGAGCTGTTTCAGGAAATACAGCCGGGTTCAATGGATGGTATTTCAGCATCCTATGGGGACGCCGCCACATTGGGTACGCAGGTAAATAACGATCTCGGATCACTCACGACCGGCACGTCGACACATGCCTACGCCTATCAAACCCTGATGGGCGCTAATACAGCGATGCCTAATATGTACAACGATCCAATATGGAAAACATCGGACGACATCTATAGCCTGAAATCGCCATTAATCAATGACCTGTTTAATGGGTGTGACAAGCAAACGAGCTATTCCGATACATCCTGCCCGATCCACATGGAGGATCTGAAGACCTGCAAGAAAACATTCAAAACCGAGTCGTGCAAAGTTAATAGGGTGATTACGCCGATCCCTGATACATCAAAACCCGTGCAAAAAGTATCGGTATCCAACGCAAGCGAAGTGTTCTTCAATGACACGGCATTGCCGGATGAGATCAGCATGCAAGTCGGGAATCCATGGAATGGATGGAATCAAGGAGATGGGTGCTGGTATGAAAGTTACACACTGACAATAAATGTTGTCGACGCCAAGCGATTGATTAGCGCAAAATTGGCCCAGGTGATAGGCGACGGCGGCGCACAAGTTATTATTGACGGCACTGTCATTTGGAACTTGGCCGGCGGCGGTTGTTTAGATATTGACCCCTGGTCGTTTTCCCCAAACATTGATATTTTGCCGTACCTAACACCTGGGCAGCATACTATTACATTTACGATCTTTTCTGATGACGATTCAACGCCTGACGGTGGCTCTTATTTTACGATTAAGAAAAAACCGGATTTTGAAGAAAGCTTTATTGATTATCCGGCTGGCTGTCGTGCCCGCCTCTTTGCCAACGGGCCACCAACCGGCACGACGCCGTCCTTTATTTCAAGTGGTTCGTTAAATGATCAAGCCTCAACAGATTGGTGGAAGTGTACGGATGCGGCCAATTCAAGAACATTTGGTTCTATAACGATTACGCCAGATCCATACGCGCAATATTTGCAACCGATCTTGCCAGATCCTCCGGCGTCACCGCCGGCACCCATTTGTTATGCTGCAGAAACTCGTGTCCCAGGGCATATAACGTTACCGTGCTTTACCGACAAGGACGGTTACCAGGTTTGTCCTCAGTACGATTTCAATCTGGACGAACACACAAATTGCGATGAATTAACCTCAAATCCACAGTGCGGGTACGTTGGGGAAACGTGTGCGGCTGGCGCCGTGAGTCCGGTAACCGGGGTTTGCCAGGAATTTATTGTTACCTATGACTGCGGCACCGATCGTGCGGCAAGTTGCGATCAGGTAAACGATGGTGAAAAAACCATCTGCGATAGCGGTATTCGTTGCATGGGAGGGGAATGCATCGATCAAAAAATAGAGTCGAACAAGGATTTTATTCGGGCCGCCACCGCATTACAAACGCTCAATCAGGCACAACAAAGCAACGGTTGCGATCCATCCACTGGCGATTGCGCTTTGTTTGCCGGCGAGCCCATGGAGTGTCAAATGGCGGATCTATCCATCTTGGGGCAGGTCGATTGTTGCAACATGCCGATCCAAGGCAGTTGGATCGATTACATGTGGTTGGCAACTAATACCTGGGAGCTGGCCGATACCTCTGTTGAGGCCTATTCCATCGCACAAAACGGAGCTGTTCTTACCGATATGGTTGGCGCATGGAATATGGTGTCTACCGGTTCCGTGTTGCAGGCGCCTGTTGGCCTTATTTCAGACACCTATAGCGCCGTCACTGAGCCTTTTACATCCATGTATGATTCTGTCGCATCGATGCTGGGCGAGGAAATTGGCACAAATTTAGGCATAGAAGCTGCAAAACAACAGGTTGTGCAGTGGATGGGGGAATGGGTTGCGTCTATATTTGGAGAAACCGCAGCATCAACATTGTTGGCAGCCACATCAACTACTGCGGGGACAGTTACGACAACCACGTATTCAATGGCCGGATCAATGCTGTCTTCAATTATCACAGTGGTTGGTATTATTTATGCGATTTATCAGATCGCAAAAATGATTGTGCAGCTGATTTTTGCCTGCACTGAGGAAGAAGTTAAACTAAACATGCTCAAGCAGCAACGGTTATGCACCTCGGCCAGCGAAATTGGTGACTACTGTTCATCTGAAACATTCTTTGGTTGCGTTGCCAGAAAAGAAGCGTATTGCTGTTTTAGCAGTCCATTTTCCAGGATATTTCAACAACAAGCGAGGCCACAGCTGGGCATAACGTTCGGCGACCCTAAAGCGCCGACATGCGAAGGGCTTCCTATTAATAAAATATCCCAGTTGGATTTTGACAAAATGGATTTCAGTGAATGGATCAATATGATGAAAATTTCAAATCAATTGCCCGTCGACAGCCTGACAGCCGACTCAATGTACGATAAAGCCAACGTCACCAAAGGCAAACTGCCTAGCACTCAAAATACTAACACTCAAGATCGTTTAAATACTCAAACTCAAGGCAGTGATATTGATTCTATCAGGCAGCATTTCTTGGACAATCTTTAAAATTGATCAAAGTTTAGCCATTTTATTAGTCCGTAGTAAGGTTAAAAACACCGCCTTTTAGGCGGTCAGATTTATCTATGATTTTTTGACGTATGATATTGCTCTGAACTGAAAAGTAGGGGCCTTATGGATTACCGTTATGGAAGTCATACTGTTTTTAAAATTCAATATCATTTTGTGTTTGTCACAAAGTATCGATACAAGGTGTTGAAAGGTGACGTTGGTTTGAAAGTTCGTGAACTGATTAGGCCAACTTGTGAAGCCTTTGAGATAGAAATTCTGAAAGGTGTTGTCAGTCAGGATCATATCCATATTTTGGTTTCTGCGCCACCCAATCTCGCGCCGAGCGAAATCATGAGACGGATTAAAGGAAGAGGTTCGATGAAGCTGTTCGAGAGTTTTCCAGATTTGAAAAAAACGCTACTGGGGACGTCATTTCTGGGCACGGGGTTACTTTTGCGTGACTTCTGGTGAATTGACAGATGAAATGATAAAAAATTATCTGGGACATCATTTTGAACCCAAAGGTGATGATAATTTTAGGACAGAAACATGAACGGGTCTTATGACCCGTATCCGGACTTTAGTCCATTATACGAACCCACCAGCTTTAGCTGGTAGTTGTTCAGTTAAACTCAGGTTGACTCAATGATTGCTGTGCGGATGTGCGTTACGGGTCATTGTCAGTCCGAGATTGAGATCAAAAACGTTATGGAAGATAACGATAGAATTCAAAGAAAGGCGGCTCACTACACCGTGAAGCGCATAGAGAAAGTGATTGGCCAGTTCTTAGTCAATTTAACGTCTGCCCAGATAAGGCAGGCGTTCAGAAGGAAATTTGACAAATTGAATACAGGGTTATCCACAGAAAATGTGGATAACCTGCAGGCAAATTTTAAGTTGAGTCGGTGTCTGTCAAATGGTGGTTTTGCTTGGCCATTTTGTTGAGTAAGTGGGGTTATGTTAAATTGGGGGTGATACAGCTTTAGGCAGTTAGTTGCGCAAAGTGTGAGATGGCTATTTCGTAAAAATCCGGAATAAGGCTGATCTTTTATCAACATAAATCCAGAACAGGGCGTTTACTATGCACGAAATTAGAACCGAAATTGAAATAGCAGCAACACCAGAACGCGTTTGGTCAATACTTATTGACTTCATCGCTTATCCCCAGTGGAATCCATTTATTCGATCCATAAATGGGGTAGTAAAGACGGGTGAGCGGCTAACCGCATTCATTCAACCGACTGGCAGCAAAGGCATGACCTTTCGCCCTACCGTGCTTGTCGCGCTACCCAATCAGGAATTGCGTTGGCTCGGGCATTTCCTGCTGCCTGGAATCTTTGATGGTGAGCATTATTTTCAAATTGAACCTATCTCGCCGGGTCGAGTGCGATTTATACACGGCGAAAAATTTTCGGGTATTTTGGTCGCGCTTGCCAAGTCTAGTCTTGAGGGTGGAACAAAATCAGGACTCATGGCGATGAATCAGGCATTAAAGGTTCAAGCGGAAGCGGTGTAAGTGAAAGCAAGCTAGATGTCTCCCCAGATTTGGTTATTACGCGATAAGGAAAAAACATGAAAGGTAGTTGTTTATGTGGGGCAATTGAGTATGAAATCGACAGCATTGATATGCCTATCGCTCACTGCCATTGCCGGACTTGCCAAAAAGCGCATGCGGCTCTCCGTTCGCCTCCAACGCCGGCGTAATGCGTGAGCACTTTCGCTGGGTGAAAGGTGAAGAAAAACTTTCATCCTTCGAGTCGTCTCCAGGAAAATTGCGCTATTTCTGTTCGAAGTGCGGTTCTCATTTGGTGGCTGAGCGCGTGAACCAGCCCCACGTTATTGTTCGGGTAGCAACGCTGGATGAAAACCCGAATGTAACGCCTCAGGCGCCTATCTGGACGTCACACAATGTTCCGTGGCTCGAATACGAAGATATTCCTTCTTATCCGGAATGGCCGCCGGGGCGATAATGAAAGCGTACTTTGACAGTAGTGAGTACATCGACTGGAAACATCCTTTGGTGGCTACCATGGCGGGGGCGCTTGCCGAGGATTGCCTTTCCGATGAGGCTATAGCGAAACGTTGTTTTAAGTTCGTCCGCGATGCCATTAAACATAGCTGGGATTACCGGATGAACCCTGTCACCTGTAAAGCCTCTGAGGTATTAATTCACGGCACAGGGTACTGTTATGCCAAGAGTCATCTGTTGGCGGCGCTCCTAAGAGCCAATGCCATGCCAGCAGGGCTTTGTTATCAACGACTGATGGTCGAAACCGAAGACCCTCCATATTGCCTACATGGACTGAATGCGGTTTACCTCAAACAATACGGCTGGTATCGCATTGATGCACGCGGCAATAAACCGGGTGTAGCCGCTGAGTTTTGCCCGCCTACAGAAAAGCTGGCTTTCCCAATTATTGACGCTTTGGAAAGGGACTTCCCGGAAATATGGACTGAGCCACTGCCACTGCCACTGCCACTGGTGATGAATGCATTGACCCAAAACAAGACAGTCGAGCAGGTCTTTGAGAACCTGCCGGATATTCAGGTTATAAAGACTTCGCCCACTTACTGCGCGCCTATTACCTTGAGCCTTAAGGATTAATCATGGACAACACCTTTGCCGAACATTTTGCCAGCGACTGGATAGACTCGTGGAACAGTCATGATTTGCAGCGAATCTTGTCCCACTATGCTGACGATTTTGAAATGTCATCGCCCGTAATAACTCAGCTTGCTAGAACCCTTCGCGGTAAAGCAGCGGTTGGAGCCTATTGGGCTAAAACTCTTTAACTCATTCCTGACTTGCGCTTCAAATTAATAACGACACTTGTTGGCGTGAACAGCGTCACTCTCTACTACCAAGGTGCGCAAGGCCATCTGGCGGCAGAAGTTTTTCATTTTAACCAAGAGCAAAAAGTGACCGAAGCATTTACCCACTATTCACAATCTACGAGGCATCCATGATAAAGATCAGCATCCTGTACCCTAACAATAAAAGCTCCCGGTTCGATATGGGCTATTACATTGACACGCACATGCCTTTGTTCATTGGGCTTTTGAGCACTCATCCCGGTTTCAAGGGCGTTTCCGTCGAGCACGGACTCGGTGGCGCAATGCCGGGAACAGATGCCGCGTATATTGCCATGTGCCACTTTCTTTTTAATTCAGCTGAAGACTTCATGGCCGCTTTCACGCCGCACGCCGCAGTGCTTCAAGGTGATATGCCCAATTACACAGACATAGAGCCGATTATTCAAGTTAGCGAAGTTCTGATTTCCCAGTAACCATAGAGGATACCCATGTACATACCTCCACAGTTTGAACAGCCCAATATTGGGGTCATGCACGAGCTGATTCGCAGTCGACCGCTTGCCACGCTGGTTACGCTCGGATCAAATGGTCTCAACGCCAATCACATTCCGTTGCATCTTTCGCTGACACCTGAACCGTTCGGCGTTTTACGAGGTCATGTTGCTCGTTCAAATCCAATCTGGTGCGATCTGGCACCGGATATCGAGGTGTTGGCTATATTCCACGGCCCGGACGCTTACATTAGTCCGTCTTGGTATGCAACCAAGCAGGAGGCAGGAAAGGTTGTTCCCACCTGGAATTACACTGTTGTTCATGCCTACGGTTCTTTGCGCATCATCGATGATGCTGTTTGGGTGCGTGCTCAGCTTGAGGCTCTGACAAACCATAACGAAGCCGTTTTTCCTGAGCCGTGGGCGGTGTCGGATGCTCCAGATGACTTTACCGAAAAGCTGATTGAGGCTGTTATAGGCATTGAAATGGTTATCACCCGGCTATCCGGCAAGTGGAAAGTAAGTCAAAACCAACCGCCACAAAACCAGAATAGTGTTATACAAGGGCTGAATGCCAGCGGACAAAGCGAGGCGGTCACAATGGCTGCACTGGTCGATTCCGGGGTAAAAAATGTACGCTGACATACGCTCAGTCGGAATTTAAACATCATTCCCCGTTCGTTAACATCAGTTTAGCTCACCTTATTACACAAAATAAATTATGAAGCCCATATCAAATACTGCTTTTTATTGCTGCGGAGTTCGCATGCAAGACGCCGAAAACGAGAAATCTGTATGCTAGGTGTCATTTTCAGAAATAGTTGCGACAAACCGGCGGCTTTAGAGGCTCGGTTACATCTAGAATGGTATCCTCGCTTTACTTGGATGCCATTTTGTTTGAGTAGTGCATTATGCCTATACCGTTTAATTACAAACTCAAGCCAATTTTTAAGGAAATTAGACTTAAGGACAACCTGGAGTGATGAAAAAGCTGGCGGGGGACGTGTCCTGGTAAAGCCGCTACATTCAATCATGTGCCTGCAAGTAGTGAGCAGGCGGCGTGCGAGGCTGCGGTGTTAAATGTGCTTTGCATAAGGCTGGAGTAATATGAGTTTATAGATTTTATTTGGTTATTGTTTTGTTGCTATGGAGAGACATTGTAAATGTGCAAAAATGTTAAATCGTCAACCCATTTTTTTGGCTTGCTTGGACTCGGATGTCCAAAACAAACTCCCCGAAAATGGATTTTTTGCCAAGACCGTCAGCTCTTTGCAGACAATTCTATGGTGAATTGCGGTCTTGCTTAAATTTATGTTGTAACCCAAAATAGCTAAATGGTTTTAGTAAAAAAATACACTATTATTTTGGAGAATATGTGGTTCAGCTTATTGAGGGCGTGTTAAGTCAGGGGCAACGTGAAAGTCTTGAGATAGAAGATTTCATTTTTCATATTATTGATCCCGATGCCGATGAAGATAAGCGGGTGATTTTTCTTGATGAGGTGAATTTGCATGCCAAACAGCGAGAATTTTTTCTAGCCAGATTAAAAGAAATAGCTGAAGGCACACAGTATAAGTTTCTGGAAGATGCCGTCCACCTCAAAGAACCATGTGTTGAAATTGTAAGTCGGTCAGATCGATTTATAGAATTATCTAGGCACATAACACAGGATTTTTCTGGACGGCATAAAGGCCAGATGTCGCCAGGAGTGTTTGTCATTGCCACTGTTAAATATCTTGTGGCAGCAGGCAATTGGCAGAAATTAGTTTTTCTAGTCAAAATGGACAAGCGCCCATCTTTCTCGTATAGCTACAAAAATGAAAATGGCAGGCTTGTGGCTGCTATGTCTGAGATTGAAAATGCACTGAGTGAAGCAAAATCAGCAATTCAAAAAAGCGCTTTGATTGATGTATCAAATGTTTTTGCATGGGATGTATTGGCTTTTGATCAAATAAAAAAACCATTACTTGGTGATTACTATAAAGGCTTCCTGGGTGTTATAGAGCGACAAGAAGATTCATACCTAACGCGAAGCGCGCATATAACGGTTAAAAAATGGGCTCGCAAACTTACTAAAGAGAAAATGCCTGAAAATGAGGATGCTTTTGGTTACAGTGGTAGAGCATTTAATTATCTCGTCGATCATGATGCATTTGATACAGATGAGTTTATTAATGCTGTAGTAAGAGACGACGATCCTGAGCGTAAGGCGATTCTGAAAAATCAGCTTAGAGAAGAACTCGCAAGTGCTGGAATTAGTGGGCAACGTTTTCGCCCTCAGCCAGGATCGATTAGCACAAAGGATAAAAAACAGGTTTATAAAACAGAAGAGGGTGTAATTATTACCTTTGAAGGGGATAAAGCGGCTGTTGGATTAACTACCGAAAACATAGGCAATAACCGTAAACGCATTATCATCGAAACTGGAAACTTAATCATCAAATAGTCAATTATGTCTGAATTGATTACCAAAATTCTATATCACCTTAATATATTAATAGAGGCTTCAACGCGAGTTGATGAGCAAAGCTATCGTATTACTATTGAAGGCAATTCATTAGATGCAGGCTTAATTAAAGTCATAAAAAACATTATTCAATTATCAATAGAACTAGAATTGGAAAAACCAAATGTCCTTATTGATAGTGAAAACATTGATTTTCAAGAAGATGAAGAAGGTTTTTATTTAGACCAGCCGTGGAGACTGATCTTTGCTAAAACATCTATCGCTAAACAGCTTAAAGCACGGGAAAATGAATCCACTTTCCTATTTATTTCACTTAATGGCTTTCAGAAATGGCTCAAGAATGTTGATCCGTTTGTTAAAAAATCAAATTTTGACCCTGATTTTGCAGAGCCGGTAACGTTTCGAATTCAGGGGCTTAAGAATAGTTTTGGAGGGCCAATGTTGTGGGTTCTTCCAATCGGTGCTGAATCGCCAAAAATAATCCAATCAAATTTACCCGAAAGCTCTGATGTGTGTGGTTTGATTCACATCAATGCAGATAAAGCCGTCAATATTTATCCAAATGGTTTCGCTTTAACTTGGGGTAATATTGATGCGCCTGAAGCAAACCATTTACGCTATCTAAGCGCAATGGTGCTAGCAGTATGTTTGTCTCAAGAACTAAAGTATATTGACGGCGATCTTAAAATTACACTCCGGGGTGCAAAACGAATTGTTTTGTCTTTGACAGACTCTACTGAAATACCCTCATCAACTTTTTTGGGTAGCTTGGTTGACGCTGTTCGATGGGTTTATGCCGAGAAGCCTGAAACCCGTATAAAATTGTTGATGGACAGGCTTTCAGTTGATATTCAAACGGATCAAACGTTTTTGAAGGGCATGGAATGTTTTCTAAATGATGCAATCCATCAAGCTAAAGACAGTTATGATTTTGTTATTCTTGATAGGAAAGACGCGTATTATAAGGAATTACGAGAAGTAATGAAGGATATGAAGTCGCAGGCTGATTTGTTTGCGTCCAAAATAAGGGATTTAGTCGCATCATTAACGCGTGACATTTTGGGTGTTATGTTTGCAGTTGGGTTTGCCTTTTTTGGAAAATTTGACTCAAGTAAGCTTCATGAGTTACTAACATCTACTCATTTAGCATTATTCCTCAAAGTCCTTTCAGGATATCTTGTCCTTTCTTTTATTCTGCAATTTTCAATACATTGGGCCGACGCGAGACTGTCTGAGTCAGAAAGTAAAAAATGGTTATCGGTACTTAGGAACTACACCACTAAGGCAGATAATGATGATTATTTCGTAATACCTATGCTAAAAAGAAAATGGTCATTACGCATTGGATTAGTGGTGGCGGGACTTATTTATTTATTATCCTCATTTATTGTCTGGAATTTGCAATGCATAGTTCAAGTTCTGTTGCCTTGATTTTAGTAGGTAACAACTCGTAAATGTAGCACGCGTGTCCGGCCCAGAATTTGTTTTTTGGATAAAGTTAATCTAGATCAAAACGATACTGATGGACATAACAAGCCCAGGACATCACTGGAAAATCAGATTATTTGATTTATTGAAAAGTCATTCAATCAATCAGCATGCCATGGGCTTTCCTAGCGATTGGCAACAACGTCCCATCTGGAAAGCAACATCAATATGATTACTTTAGCCGAAAAAAACCACCAACCCGGCGTGGAAGCATACGAAGGGCAACGACCAATTTGCCGGAAATCATGAGATAGACGAAAATTAAACAACTGTGCTGTAAATATTCGGGGTATGCCTCGGAATTAGAGCGTCATCCACCCCGCGATTGTTGCACGCCGCTTGACCACTCAAGGGTAATGCTGAAGAAGGAATTATGAGCAAAAAAACCCTGAGCGAATCTGATATTTGCGCCAAGTACATCACGCCAGTCGTCATTCAGGCTGGATGGAATGATGCACTCCAAATTCGTCGTGAAGTCTTTTTCACCAAAGGGCGCATCATCGTTCGTGGCAAGTTGGTCACGCGAGGCAAGGCCAAGCCAAGCGGGCTGTTACATTCTCTATTACCAGCACTTTCCGATTGCCTTGATCGAGGCCAGGGAGAACAACTACGCCGTGGGCCACGGGATGTAGCAGGCGCTGGATTATGCCGCCACGCAAGTACGGCAGGGGAAATCTGGGCTGGGACGACTTTGAGTGGGGGAATGCTTAATGGCAAGCTGTCTGCCCTGCGTTGGGTTCTAGGCGACGATTGGGATATGTTGGACACCTGAGAAAAATGACACTAACGATGAGAAATGACCAATGATTCTGACAGACAATGAGACAAGTATTGATCTGCTAAACAACGAGGCGATCGCCATAACGATTATCGACTTGCTGCGGGAGCGTCCTGATCGGCCACTGACAATCGGTGTACATGGCGACTGGGGAGCTGGAAAGTCGAGTGTTCTGGAAATGATCGAAGCGGGCTTCGTGGACGATGACAAGGTTCTATGCCTCAAGTTCAACGGATGGCGATTTCAAGGTTTCGAGGACGCCAAGATAGCGCTGATCGAAGGTATTGTGACAGGGCTTATCGAGAACCGCCCTGCGTTGACCAAGACTGCCATCGCAGCCAAGGATATCTTTAATCGGATCGATTGGCTGAAGGTCGCCAAAAAATCAGGTGGCTTGGCCTTGACGGCCTTTACCGGCATCCCAACAGTGGGTCAGATCGGTACCATCGTGAGTGCACTTGAGGGTGTGCTGGCTGATCCCGGACAGTTGGCGAACAACGAAACTCTTACCACCGCAATTGATGATGTCAAGTCGATCCTGAAGCCAGCTGAAACAAAGAATGTGCCGCAAGAGATCGAAGGCTTTCGCAAAGCCTTTGATCAGCTTCTAAAGGATGCTAACGTCGAGCAGTTGGTTGTTTTGATTGATGACCTTGATCGTTGTTTGCCGGACACAGCCATCGAAACACTCGAAGCCATCAGGTTGTTTGTCTTTACCGCACGCACGGCGTTCGTTGTCGCCGCCGATGAGGCAATGATCGAGTATGCAGTGCGTAAGCATTTCCCTGACTTGCCTGAGACGACAGGTCCACGCGACTATGCGAGGAATTACTTGGAAAAACTGATCCAGGTACCTTTCCGTATTCCGGCGTTGGGCGAAACAGAAACACGTATCTATGTGACGCTACTGTTGGTTGGTGCAGAGATTGGGGAGGACGACAACTGCTACGCAGAACTCATCAAAGCGGCCCGGTTGAAGTTAAAGCGACCATGGGAAAGCACACCACTCGACGCTGCGACTGTCAACAATGCCCTCGGCTACAAAGCTACTAAAGCACATAACGCCCTGATGCTCAGTGACCAGATCGGACCTATTCTCGCCAGTGGCGCAAAAGGAAATCCCCGGCAGATTAAACGTTTTCTCAACACACTGCTGCTGCGAAAGAGTACTGCGGATGCTCGTGGCTTCGGCGAAGATATTAATCTGCCAGTGCTCGCGAAGCTAATGCTGGCTGAGCGCTTCCTGCCTAGCCTGTTCGAGCAGATTGCAACTGTGGCGGTTACTCATCCGCAAGGACACTGCTTGAACTTAGTATCTTTGGAGTATGCCAGCGCATCCGATAGCAACGGCACCACAAGAACTGAAACCAAAGAGAAATCTTCCGACGATAAAACGTCGAAGGCAGTGGTAGCCGCAGAGAGCACCATTCTTTCCGAGTGGAAGGCATCACAATCGATTATGGCTTGGGCACGTGTGCAGCCATCTCTTGCAGAGATCGATCTTCGTCCTTATCTGTTCGTTACTAAGGACAAGAAAGATTACTTTGGCCCTGCATCGGCACTCGGGCATCTCGCCAAGGTCGCAGAGAAGCTTTTCGAATCGAAGCTGTCCGTCCAAGCATTGGAGTCGGAATTGAAACTACTCGCGCAACCCGAGGCGGAAAGTCTCTTTGAGGCGGTGCGAACCAAGATCATGAGTGGCGATAATTTCGATACCCAACCCGTCGGGGTTGATGGACTGGCCGTACTGGTCAAGGCACAGCCCAGCTTACAGGGCAAACTGCTGGATTTCCTCGATGCTCTGCCTGTTAGCCGATGTGGCCCCTGGGTCGTAGGCGGTTGGCATAGTGCGCTCAAGGATACCGATGCAATTGCCAGGTACGAAAAGTTGCTTGACGGCTGGTCTAAGCTCACGAACAATCAGATGCTGAAACTTGCGGCAGCGGCCGCGAGTAAGACTAAGAAGGGAGGCAGCTAGTGGGAACATCGACTGCATACGGTGGGCCAGGCGGAGGTACACCACTTATTCCGTCATGGCTAGAATCGGATGGCGAGGCAGGTGAACCTGCTGGGCTCACACAGCCGGACAGCCTCCCAGACAGCGCACCACCAGCACCACCAAATCGCCCCGAGATACCTGAGCCCTCAGACCCTAATCGCTTCATGGCGCCTCGAAGTAACTTCACTCGCTTTGCTCACTCCGATGGGAGCGATAGAGCTAGCTTGGGGCGCGCGGTTTCAGGCTACGTATCTACATCATCAGGAGGCGCACGACAAGCAGCACAACGCATGGGCGCTTCTCGGGGAGCTGGAGCTCGACTTTTAGGGTTCCTTACGGATGTTCAGATTCGTGGTGAAAGGGAAGCTCTTCGAGCGCTGAACTTAGAGGCATTGGCGGGACGTCCGATTGATGAAATATTCGTCGGTTTGGCTGACTACATCTGTCCGAATGCTGGAACCGTTGACGATGGTATCGCTAGGGAAGCGTTCGTCGAAACGATCATCGAGCTTACAACAATGGGTGTCACCGATTTGGATGCACTTACGCCTGACCAAATGCAGACGGTCTTCGAGCTGTATGCAACTCACGCTATCGAAGCGCGCTTGTGTAACGACATTGGTACCAAGCTCATCACTATGCCCGCCAATGCGCAAGCTGCACTCCGTATCCAAGAACAGTTACGAGATTTTATTCGCAATGGCGTCAGTGATGCACTGACCGCAGCTCGCACCGAAACGCCGGTACTGACGCAGGATCGCATCCAGGCATTTGTCGATTCGGTTTATGAACGTTCCTTTGGAATTCTCAAGGCACTTGGCGACGCGGAGGCCAACCAATGAATAGACACCTCATTGTGGGCCGCTTCGGCCCCGACGATCAGATTCCCATTCCAAGCGCTACTGACGAACAGATGACACGACTGGAGCTTGTCTCTGGCAAAAAGTCGCTCGACCATGGCATTGACGAAGCCTTGACCATCCTCAAACGCTTAGGCGTTTTTCCCTCTGAAATTGGCCTTGATCTGCTTATTGTAGCCGCACATGTTCACGCCGCCGACACGAGAATCTCGCGCATCGAACAATCGCAAGACTCATGGACACGCGAAATCAGACTTGTGGTGCCTGTCAGCGATCCTAATCATTGGAATAATGCAGCAGGAACCCTTAAATGTATACTCGAATTTCTGACTGGAGATCGTTGGTCCGTGGGTTTTAGGTCCAGACCAGAACGATTTATCAGTATCATTACTTCACAAACCGCATTGCTACCATCGACATTCGACGAGGTCAGCTTATTTTCGGGTGGACTGGACAGCTTGATTGGTGCCATCGACCTTCTGGAGAGCAAGCGCACACCCCTCCTAATCAGCCACGCGGGAGATAGTGCATCGAGTGATGCTCAAAACAAACTGTTCGCTAAGCTGAAAAACCATCACACCGGTTCATTGTTCGATCGACTTCGGTTACCAATGGTTTTTGCCAACGGTTTTGTGGAAGGCGTTGGCTCCGAAAACACTACCCGTGGTCGGTCATTCCTGTTCTTCGCGCTTGGCGTGTTCGCTGGCACGGGGCTTGATTCCCATTTCGTGCTACGCGTACCAGAAAACGGGCTTATCGCACTGAATGTGCCCTTGGATCCTTTGCGACTGGGCTCCAACAGCACGAGAACCACCCACCCGTTCTACATGGCCAGATGGAACGACTTGCTCGCCGAACTGGGCATCGATGGAAGAGTTGAGAATCCGTATTGGCACAAGACCAAAGGTGAGATGGTCGCATCATGCGCAAATAAAATACTACTTCGCTTGCTCGTTAACGACTCTCTTTCGTGCTCATCACCCGCATCGGGCCGATGGCAAGGGCAGCAAGGGCACGGAATTGAGCACTGTGGATACTGCCTTCCATGCTTGATCCGTCGCGCTTCGCTTGAAGCTGCTTGGGGGCCTGGCCACGATTCGACTGTCTACACCGTGCCTGATCTTCGAGCACATCCGCTGGACACGCACGAATCGATCGGCAAACAGGTTCGCTCGTTTCAGTTTGCGATCGAGCGGTTGCGCAGGCGGCCAGACTTGGCAAAATTGCTCATTCACAAACCTGGGTCGCTTACTGACGAAATCCCGCACCTCGATCAATTGGCAGACGTCTATCGACGCGGACTCGACGAGGTCGCGCAGTTAATAGACGGCGTCACCACAAAGCCGACCTGATGGAGGAAGAGTCATGATTACGCTTGAGGGCCTAGTCGATTTCCACTGCCACCTTGACCTCTATCCCGATCATCGAGCGGCAGTACAAGAGGCAGATGCGGCCGGTGTTTTCACACTTGCCGTGACGACTACCCCGAGAGCTTGGCCACGCAATCACGAATTCGCGCGAGCTACACGCCATGTGCGTGCGGCACTTGGGCTTCATCCCCAACTCGTTGGGGAACACGCCAGCGAGTTGGCATTATGGGACGCACACCTTGCGGAGACGCGATATATTGGCGAAGTTGGACTTGACGCGGGTCCGCGCTTCTATAAATCGTTTGACCTGCAGAAGCAGGTTTTCGAGCATATTTTGCGGCGCTGTGCGGAAGCGGGTAACAAGGTGATTTCCGTGCATAGTGTTCGGACGGCAAAGGCCGTGCTAGATCACATCGAGGCATATCTTCCCCCCGGGCAAGGGAAGATCGTGCTTCATTGGTTTACAGGAACTAAGGCTGAAGCCAAGCGCGCTATCGAGATGGGCTGCTATTTTTCCGTAAATGCCGCGATGTTTAACAGTGAACGTCATATTTCTATGGTTTCGGCGCTCCCGCTAGAAAGGCTGCTGACGGAAACGGATGGCCCCTTTACCCAAACGGGCGGGCGTCCATCAAAGCCATCCGATGTACTGGTTGTCGTTGAGGCCATAGGTCGTTTGCACGGTTTATCATCCCTTGAAGTGATAGCGAATATAAAGGCTAACCTGCGCGGGTTGCTTGAATTCACGTAGTAAAGGGCTGAAAGCTGGCTTTGCACTCATTCAATAAATCTGTCCGAATAGGCACAGGCATCAAATCCCAATCTGGTAATGCCTCTCACGCTGGCACGACTGCGGCATGGGTATTTTGTTTAAAAAACGAAAGGTTTTTAGACAAAACGCGAAGTCCATAAAATCAATGGCCTGCGTGTCCAAAAATTTTGTCTAACATGAGCGCATGAAATATGGTTTGAGTTCACCGACCGCCGTAGGTATTCAGGTGCAACGATGGGTTAGGTCAGACGCCTAACGTTCGGTATGTGCAATTTGGATTCGGTCAATGTAGAAGCCGTTCCGACATTGAATGACGCCGAGTTGTTGCGCTCTCTCGTACTTCGCCTTGTCGAGAAAGAGACGCTCCCAGGCGACTTCTATTTCGACGACCATATCGCGGGCCGTTGGGTATACGCCCTCGTGGAAGAGAACTCGCTCGGCCAGATACACGGTACCGTTTGGTGTAAGCTTTGCTGCTGGGGTAGCAGTGATGTATGGGGGTGTCGTCTCATCCCACTGACGACCGTTCGCGTAGAAGCGGATCACAACTTTGATATCGGAGCCTACTTCAGGAAGTGCGTGCTGCTTGTGCAGTATGCGGTATGCGTAGTTCCCTCCGGCATTGTTCTCCAGGAGGTTGAACCCCATGCGCTCCCAGAAGGGGATTGAAGATGAGGGTTTGCATTCAATGTATAGGAGGCAATGATCGCGTTTGTAGGCTAACGTGATGCACCGTTCAACCAACTTTCTGCCAATACCCCTTCTTCGGTACTCATTACGAACTTGAAGAATTCCGGGTTGGATCAGACCGCCGAGCTGGAACCCAACCGGTAGGCTACTCACGCCGTCGACATATACGAGAAGCTTATCGTCCCGATGCGCACTCTCAACGACTTGCCAGTTACAGAGGAAGTTTCCATGAACCCCTCGCTCTTCTTCATCGACAAGCCAAGCATGAACGGCCTGGATGTCGTCGCGAGACGAGCGGCGGATCGTCGATCGCTTCGTGCGCCGCGTGGGTTGAGGTAGCTCTGTGGTCATGGTGTGGTGTTTTGCGATGCCTAACGTTGGAGTTCAGAGGCATTGCGCGGCTTCATCGCGCAGCATCCTCTGGAACGATGGGTTGGGCATTGTTAGCAAAGTGAGCGAGCAGTTGGGGAAGCTGCGACATATCGTCAAATAGCACTCCGTCTCCGGCTCGGCATGACAAGGTTTCACCATTTCTCACATACTGGAACGCCTTCATTCCTGCTGCTGTAGCTGCCTCAATCCCAACTTCACTATCTTCTACAACCGCGCATTGGCAGGGCATAAAGCCCATCGCCTTTGCTGCGTATTGGAATAGACCTGGCTCCGGCTTCCAAGAGCCAACTTCATACGAACTGAAGATGCTATCACCAAAGTAAGGTGCGAGGCCGCTAACTTGCAGCGCCTGACGGATTTTCAAAGGAGGCCCGCTTGAGGCAATACACCTGGGGAAGTTCGTGACTTCGAGCATTTCAAGAACTCCGGGCATAGGTTTCAACTCACTAGAAATGAGTTCCGCAACACGCTGGCGATAATGTTGTTCAAACGCATCTGGCAGATTCTGGCAAAGACGGCCTTCAAGATCAGCAAGAATTGAGGCCAGCTTTTTCCCACGATACCGTTGGATCAATGACTCCACCGTATCACTTAGCTGCGGAAGTAGATCGAGAAACGCTTGGTTGCAAAGTCCCTCGCTATCTATGAGCGTACCGTCTAAATCAAAGATTACACAGATACTGGTCATTTACCGAGACGCCCAACAAATAGTTATATGGTTTCTGTATATCACTTTTTAACGAGCCATCATAACAGGATTGCCGCCTCCATCAAATCCCGATCTTCTCCACCTCATCAAGCGTCATTTTGTCATGGCGGCGGTCGTAGAGCTGCGTCGTACGGGGGCTGGCGTGGTTCGCCATCACAGCGGCTTTCTCCAGGCTGCCGCCATTCTTGAGATAGACCGTGATGCCGGTCGCTCGGAATCTGTGGTTTCCGGCCTTTGTTGCAATCCCTGCGGCGACCATGCGGCGCTGGATCATCGCATGGGCGAGGGGGGAAGTCGTGAGCTGGTCGGCTCCGCGCACAATGGTGCGGAACAATAGCCCCTTGGGATCATCGCGAAGAGCTATGCCGTCGATATAGGTAACAAGATATTCTTCAAGATTATGGTGGCATGGCATTTCATGGCGCTTGCCGCCTTTCTCGCGCAACCGCACCCAGAGGCGGCGGTTTTGCGTGTACACGTCCTCCACCTTCATGCCCAGTGCATCGATCCGCGCGAAGGAATAGACCATCAGCGCGATCAAGGCGCTGTCGCGAAGACATGCATGTGTTGGTGTCGATACTGGCAATCAGGCGGCGGGCTTCCTCGGCATCTAATATCGGCGTTTTGCCCGTCTTCACCACATGCGACGGGCCACGCACCGATGAGGCTGGATTGGCCGGTATGATCTGACCGGTCACCAGCCAGTCGAACAAATGGCGGATTGCCGCCAGGTGTTGCTTGACGGTCGGCGCGGACAGTTGGCGGGTTTTGTCTTCGATCCACGCGGCAACGTCCAGCGGCTCCACGTCGATGATCGACGACACGCCAGCCGCAACCGCGCACCAATCGAGAAATTCCGTCACGGCTCGGACACAGGCACGCCGCGTGTGCGGGTTGAGGATATTCGAAGCGAAGAACTCCAGAAAGAGAAGTTGTGCTTGATCACCGGCGGCGGTGATTAGAGAGGAAAGGCAAGGGCAGGGCGATAAGTATGGTCATAGCTGCACCCCCGTGTGTTCCTCGATTTTCTTCTTGATCAGTCCCTTCGCCAGTGCGCCGAGCAATTCCAGGCTGAATCCGCCAGCCTTCTTTGCGCCTTCCTTCGTTTCTCGCCAAATTTCTGGATCGCGGACGGTATCGAGAAAATCGTGCCCTTGCCAACTTAGCTTGGAAATTATAGGCATTTGCATAGTAGGTTTTCCAACCACTAAGCCTGTCTCAATGAGCATGACAAGATGGTAAGTAACTTCTTCGAACGAGCGATTGGTAATACCGAAGTCACTCGGGTCATCTGGCATTATATGTCTCATCCCGTCGAAGTTAGGGTCACTCTCAATGGCGAGCAGCAAATCCCGCACTAAATCCATATCACGCTTCATATTGTCTCCTCATTCCTATATGTGATAAAGGACATTATCACATATAGGAGCGACCTTCATTTCAATAGTCGATCACGAACCATTTTTATCGACACGGGCAGATCTCAATTTTGGAAGGGGGCACCATGTCTTAGCGCACCTGGCTTTCTCTCCAGCACAGGTAAGTAATGCCAGGGATTAAAGATGAAAAAGAAAAACAAAAGAGACCGAAAAAGCGCGTCTTTCAACCCGATGTAATTATTTCTAACCGCTTACTATAGCAGCCATGAAAACAATACTTGTGGCTAGCGCCTTGCTTTTTTCAAGCTCGACTTATTCAAACCCTATACTGCAAAACAGCGTCTGGGGCAGCGCTGCAAGTTATGCCGGTATTAATGTTACGACTTTATACAGTATTGCAGTCCAGGAAAGCGGAATGCGTTGGCGTGACGGAACATTTCGGCCTTGGCCGTGGACGCTGAACATCAATGAAGGGAAGAATGGTATTAAATCCGGCGCCAGGCGATACGCTAACAAGCAAGCCGCAGAACAGGCTCTGATGCATTTTATCAGTCAGGGCATTAGAAATATAGATGTGGGAATTATGCAGGTTAATCTGTATTGGCATGGCGACAAGGTAGCCAATGACACGCAACTGCTTGACCCCAAAACCAACATCAATGTAGCCGCAGGCTATCTAAAAGATCTCAACACAAAAAATAACGTCAGCAAAACCGTAGCCGACTACCACGCCCCATCGAATCCGACGCGAGGTAAAGCCTATATGAATCACGTTAAACACTACGAGAAAATTATTAATGAAAAGCTTCAATAAACTGCCCATTGCAATTTTGGTTGGTATGGCTATTTCAGGTTGCTCATCAATGCCGACTTGTCCTTTCGAAACATTTGACGACAATTGCGAACGGATAACGATAGTCGCTTATTTGCCACCCGTTATAGCCGATCTGGACTACAAGAACATTCGAGGTTCGCAAAATCAAGTAATCGTCCAGGGAGGATTTCAGTACGCGCTTTCTGTTTCTGGACAGGAAAAGGCTATGGAGCAAACCGTAACTCCGCAGCTGCAGTCATTCGCTCTGGCACCCGTTACGGACAACGCCATTCTGGAGACCGAAACAGTTTCTTTTGAGTTTGACCATGCTTCGATTCCAGTGTCCGAACTGGACAAGCTGAGTAATTTCTTGCGTCGAATTGATTCGTCCAACCTTATGCATATTCAAGTCGAAGGTCATACTGATTCGAAAGGCTCGGCAAAGTACAACAATAAGCTATCAATCAAACGTGCCAGAGCCGTTCGCGACTATCTTATTCAACACGGAATTCAACCATCAAAAATCTCACACAAGGGTTTTGGCGAAGAATTCCCGTTAGAGGCTAACGACACTGAAGAGCATCGATCTAAAAATCGTCGCACTGAAATAATTCCACTGACAGGCAACTGAAATGAGAGACATACCTAATTACCTTGACGACCCGCAACAAGTTTTGTTTTGGGAACTCGACGAATTCATCTTGCTCGCTATCATGTTTGGTATTGGCATCATGGTGAATTATCTCGGCATATTGCTGGCGATTGGACTGGTTGGCATAAAGTTCTACCGCAAGATCAAAGATAGACAAGCCAATGGATTCCTATTGCACATACTGTATTGGCATGCAGGACTTGGTTCATCAGAAACCCCTCCGACATCAAGACCACTTGCATTCATTCGCCGATTCTTTTAGGACACAACATGGATTACAAAAAATTTGCCTCGACTTGGCTTAGCCTGCAGGCATCGAATCAATTCTTGAAATCTGTTTGCATTTTCCTGATGGTGCTGAATTTGTTGTCACTGATTGGCTGGCTGAAAAAGGATACCGTAGTGATTTTAATTCCGCCCGGCCTGTCAGAAAAATCAGAGATTGCCAAAAACAAGGCGTCAGAGGGCTACAAAAAAGCCTGGGGGATGTACACAGCGACGCTGATTGGCAACGTCACACCGGAAAACGCTGACTTCGTTCTGGAGTCGTTTAGCGGCATGGTGACTGGCGAAATCAGATCGATTGTCACCGAACAAATTACTCAAGAACTCGATACGCTGAAACAGGAAAAAGTATCTTCAACGTTTGAAATTGTCCGTGTGACTTACGAACCAGAGACAGACAAGGTCTTTGTAACGGGACGTAACCGTATGACTGGCTCAGGGGGTAAATCAACGCCAACAGAGCAAACCTTCGAGTTCAAGATCGACGTTAAGCAATACTCGCCAAGCATCACGCAAATGGCCTCTTATCAAGGTATGCCCAGATTACTAAGCGTTCTGCAGAAAGAAGAAACGAAACAGAAAGCTGAAGAAGAACGTCAAAAACTGATCAAAAAATAGGAGTCAACTATGCGAGTAAAAATATTGCTTATTTCAATAGCCTGGGCATCAACAGTCTTGGCTAACGAACTTCCACCAGAACTTCCGTTTCAGGCCGTTAGTGGTGGTGAGTTAACGCCTTATCAGGAAGGTATTGCCGGGGATTCAGGAATGGGTTTTGGTAATCAAAACACCCATATCAAACCGAATCAAATAAGTGAGCCGCTAGTTAACGGAGCCACTGAAATACAAGATCAAAATCATTTATCCGCAGAGCAAGCTACGCCATCGGAACCTGCTCAAACTCCAGAGCGCACTCCAAAACCAAAGAAAAGACCCAAAATTCTTGATAAAGCACCTGAACCAAAAAAAGCGTCGGCTAAAGACAAGGAAATCGATATTGGTCTCCAGTCAGGCATCACCATCAAACCCAAGCCCGGTAGAACGGAAAGCGTTGTTATCGCCAAAGGCAAACTTAATCGTATTGTGACGCCGTATGCCGACCCGAAGGTACTGACCGTTGATAACGTAGAAACCAAGATAGAGGGTTCGGCAGTTTATATCGCCACCGATTCCGAATCGCCGGTGAGTCTGTTTATTTCTGACACGGAAACAGGGAATACGACATCGCTTCAGTTAACGCCTCAAGAACGGTTGATGTCGGTAGAAATTAGAATTGAGCAGGATCCAAGCAAAGCGTCACCCACTGAGGCGGCATCATCGAGAACAGATACGTTTTTTCGTCAAGACTCACCGTATGTCACGGAGATCAAAGCCATCATGCAAAGCCTGGGTAAACAACTAATACCCCAAGGATTTACCCTGGAAGAAGTGACCAACGAGCTTCGCTCGGCAGGCGTGTGCCACGCGGCTAATTTAACCTTTACGCCCGGCCAGTTGCTTTCGGGACACGACTCCAGGATCGTCATCGTGATCGCGCAAAACTATGGATCGGCAGTCAGTGTTTTTGAAGAAGCCTATTGTGCGGGTGAAAACATTATGGCCGTTGCCGCGTGGCCGAAGGTACGCCTGGAAGCGGGTGAAAAAACCGAAGTATTTATTCTGATGCGCTTGCCGGAAGGAAAAAGCGGTGAAGAAGTAAGACCCGCATTACTGTAAACAGCCAGGAGTTCAATGTGATCGATCTTGAAAAGAAAACACCCAAAGAAAAATTAGTAAAATGGTATGAAACACTTGATCCCTCAAAGCGCAAACAACTAACACTCACTGGCGGCGGTGCGGCCCTATTTGTCGCGGCCGCGATCCTTATAACCGCTACGTCCGATGATAAGTCAAAAAGTTTCATACAAAAACCCAGAAAGGTTGAGTACACGCTATTCAATGGCAAAAGTCCCAGGGATGTCTCGATAGATGCAATGGCCGGAAAAATTAAAAAGCTAACCGAAGACTTTTCAAATATCCGTATGACATTCCAGCGGCAGGATCAAAAGATTCAGGAAGCCTCTGAGTTGATCAAAACGCGATCGGACGAACTGAATAAACGCACTGAAAAATTGACTCAACAAACGACCGAGCTTTACCAAAAACTCGAAGTAGCGCAGGACGCGCTGAAAAACCAAATACCTCTGCCCGAAGTGCCTTTGGACAACAAATCAACTGGCAAGAGGAAAGCAAATGCCAAATACGAACCCGGACAGCCAGAGCTATTAGGCCAGCAGCCGCCCGCACTTGTTGAGAACGAAGTGGCGCCTACCGAAACAGGCCCTAAAATTCGTGTAGTAACCCGTTCAGGGGAAGGTGGTAAAACAACCAAAGATGCCAATAACAAGGATGGAACCAAAAAGACCGGCGACAAAAAAATAACCGAATTCGTTAATATCAAAAAAGCATCCAACAATACGGGTATGCCGGATATGTTCTTGCCTGCCGGCAGTATTTTGAGCGGGACACTGGTAACCGGATTAGATGCGCCCACGTCAAACCAATCCAAACAGGATCCTTTCCCTGCGATGTTGCGCGTGAAGCATGAAGCCATTTTGCCGAACCGCTACCGGATGGATATACGCGAGTGCTTCCTGATAGCCAGTGGTTACGGTGATCTGAGCGCAGAGCGGGCGTACATGAGAGCAGAACGCATCTCATGCGTGAAGAAAGACGGTGCAGTTATTGAAGCATCAATAGATGCATATTCGGTTGGAGAAGACGGTAAAGCCGGTATTCGCGGTCGTCTTGTCAGTAAAAACGGTCAAATTATCGGCAATGCATTGTTATCGGGTTTCGTATCCGGCATTACCCATGCGTTTGCGCCACAGAAAGTACAATCCATAAGAACAAACGTAGTCCCAGGCGAGCCTCAAGCTTTCCAGTATCCGTCTCCGGAAATGCTGGCCGGTCAGGCAGTCATGGGTGGTATCAGAGGCGCAGCTGAGCAAATTGCCGATTACTACCTGGAAATGGCCAAAAACATCTTCCCGATTATCGAAATCGATGCCGGGCGGAAAGTTGATTTCATCATGATTCGCGGCATGTCGCTTAGTCCTAAATCCAAATCGAATCAAGGGGCTGATTCCCAAAGTGGTGCGCGAACTATGAACAACAACTATAGCGGTAATATGATGAACGACAACATAATGAGCGGCAACGGTGTTCAGCGCGGCGGAATGGCAGGTTTTGGCGATAGATACGTAGGTGGTTCGCGTGGAGCTTATAGCGGTTATGGACGTTAATTTTAGGAGAACAGTGTGATTAAAAAATTAGGGGTTTTAATAGTATTGATGGGAATCGCCGGTCAATCACAAGCTATCGACTCTGATCCGGCGGCTCAGTCGACAAAACCAAGGACTGACGGTGAAATGACAGCAGAAGTCAAAGACATTATGCGCAGTGTTGACGAGGTAAAAAGATTGCCCGTGACAGGTCTGTCAATGATCAAGGCTGGTGACAAGACCTTCTTGATATCGGATAACGGTCATTTTGTAGTGGCTGGCAACTATAAGCTGGTCGATATGTGGCAAGGCAAAATTATTGGTTCGGTGGGTGATACCAAAGGTATTGATAAAGTGGAATTACGAAAAATCGGTTTAAACCCTGATGAGCTTTCAATATTTTCAATCGGTACCGGCAAAAAGGAAGTGGTTATTTTTGTCGATCCGCAATGCAATTATTGTCATGATTTAATCGGACAGCTTGAGCCACTGGGTAAAGAGTATGTGTTTAAGCTGGTTCTGATACCGGTATTGGGCAAAGAGTCGGCTGAAATCAGCAAAAAATTGATCTGCAACAAAGATAAAGCCCAGTCGTTAAAAGCGCTGATAGCGAAAGATTATTCAAAGTTGCCCGCCCTGATACGACAAGAGGGCGCCTGTGACCTAAAGTCCTTACAGAAGGCGGTGGTTGCAACCAAACTCCTTGATATTCAGGGCGTGCCATTCATCTTCCTGCCATCTCATAACACGTTTAGAGGCGGGGCTAAATCGTTCAAAACCTTACTGGAGAAAGACCTTGAAGACGAAATTAATGGTAGATAAGCGCTTTTTGAAACTAACAATCATTGCTATAGCCGGTATTTTGCAGGGTTGTTCCTTCATGGGCATTGGTAAAGGTGATTTCTCATGTCCTGGCGGAGTTGACGGCGTCCGCTGCATGTCGGCGCGGCAAGTTTACCAGGCTACCGAATCATCGGATTATGTGAAGACGATATCAGAAGGCGACAAATCCGATGATAAAAAAAACCAGACCATCAACCCTGGACAAGCACATACAAGCCAGGTTGCGGTACCCCGTATCGAGCAGCCGATTCCTATTAGGACGCAGGCCAAAGTGATGCGGATATGGATGGCACCCTGGGAGGATGAAGAGGGCGATTTGCATGCCGACGGCTACCTATATACGGAAATTGAAAATCGCCGGTGGAATTTGGGCGATCGATTTAAGTCACCCGGCTCCGCAACTTCTCCGCTTTCGGTTACTACGCCATCGAAAGGCGCAAAATAAACCAAGCCTTTCTCGAATCGTGTTGATATTTGAGTGCCGAATGGTAGAAAGCCCTTATTTTATATAGGCAAGGGCTTTTTTACATGGCATAAACAATTTCGTCGGCAGCCACGCACCCCAAGCGATTATGGCTGATTATCGTGAACCGTATAAAATGCGTGGGGAACGTACTCTGAGCAGTAACTCAACGTTAAATAAATATCAATCGACTATTTACCCCTTGTCGAGCAGCGGCATCTTGATGGAGGGCCGATACTCCAGATTCATCGCAATAACAATAGCGGCTTGTGGGTGTTTAACAGCATCTTGGCGGTAAAGCTTCCCAGTAGCAGATCATGAATGCGGGCGTGGCTGAATGCACCCATCACGGTCATATCAATGTCGTGTTTATCCTGATATTCACAAAGCGCTTGGTCGGGCTTGCCTTGTAATTTTTTGGTGATCACTTCAATGCCGCCAGCCTTTGTCAGTTTCTCGGCAACCGGCTGAAGCCATTGTTCGGTCGCTGTTGCGTCTTTGCTGACATAAACCAGATGACAGGCCAGCCCTTTATAAAGCGGGCTGGTAGCGACTATATCGATGGCTTTGTCCGCCGCTTTGCTGCCGTCATAGGCAATCATGATGCGCTGCGGCGCTTTGAACGCTTCATTGACTACCAGAATAGGCTTACGCAATGAGCGGATGATGGACTCAAGTTTTGCACCTATTTTGTCCGGTTGGTTTTCATGTACTTTGCCTCGAATGCCAATAACCAGGACGCGGATGCTTTCCTCAAGCTCTATCAGCGATTCAACCAAGCTGCCGTGGCGCTGATTGCTATCGGGGGTGGCGACACCGGCTTGGATAACGCGGTCTTTGGCGGCCTGTAACAGTAACTTGCCTTGCTGTAGCCGCAACTTACTGCGCTGCTGTTCAACGGCGGTCAACTCTTCGAGCAAATGTTCCTGGCTACCCAAGCCGATGTTGCCGGACAAGTCCGAGATGGCAGCGGTCTCAGGATGATGGTCGATCATATGCAGCAGCTTTAACGGCGCATCGACACGTTGCGCTATCCAGGCGGCGTAATCGCAGACCGCTTCACTGAGGATCGAACCGTCGATACATGCCAGCACTCTATTGGTATTAGTGTTCATTAATGACCTCCCATGATTTTTTCAATTTCTTCCGGTTTATCGTGAATGCCAAAACGATCGACAATGGTCGAACTGGCTTCGTTTAGACCGATTAGTTCCACCTCAGCACCTTCTCGCCTGAACTTGATAACGACTTTATCCAGCGCCGTCACCGAGGATATATCCCAGAAATGCGCACGGTGTAAGTCAATCACGACTTTATCGACGGCTTCCTTGAAATCAAAGGCGGCGGTAAATTTGTCTGCCGAGTTAAAGAAGACTTGCCCGATAACATGATAGGTTCGGGTATTCGTTACCTCGTCCAGTTTGGATTCCACATACATGAAATGACCGATTTTGTTGGCGAAGAACAAGGATGCCAGCAGCACGCCGACGAAAACGCCAAACGCCAGGTTATGCGTCCAGACCACGACAATTACGGTCGCCACCATGACGACATTGGTGGACAAAGGATGTTGTTTCAGGTTGACGATAGAACTCCAACTGAAGGTGCCGATCGAGACCATGATCATCACCGAGACCAAGGCGGCCATCGGTATCCTGGAAATCCAGGCATCCAGAAACACTACCATGATCAACAGAAAGCTGCCTGCGATTAAGGTGGACAAGCGTCCGCGTCCGCCCGATTTGATATTGATCACCGATTGCCCGATCATCGCGCAACCGGCCATGCCGCCGAGCAATCCGGAACCGATATTGGCAAGCCCCTGGCCTTTGCATTCGCGGTTTTTGTCGCTGGGCGTATCCGTTAAATCATCGATAATGGTGGCGGTCATTAATGACTCCAGCAAGCCCACGACAGCCAACGGTACTGAGTACGGCAGGATGACCTTCAGGGTCTCTAAGGTTAGCGGCACTTCCGGCCAGAGAAAAATCGGCAGCGTGTCGGGTAACTCGCCCATGTCGCCGACGGTACGGATATCCAGATGTAAATAAATAGCAATAACAGTCAACGCGACAATGCAGACCAGCGGCGAAGGCAGGGATTTTCCAATCACCGGAATATACGGAAACAGATAGATGATCCCCAGTCCGCCCGCCGTCATTGCGTACACATGCCAAGTGACGTGGGTCAGTTCCGGCAACTGCGCCATAAAAATCAATATCGCCAAGGCATTGACGAAGCCAGTCACCACCGAACGCGACACAAAGCTCATCAGGCTACCGAGCTTCAGGTAACCGGTGATGATTTGCAGCATCCCGGTCAGCAGGGTTGCCGCCAGTAAATATTGCAGGCCGTGATCCTTGACCAAGGTCACCATCAACAACGCCATCGCACCGGTTGCCGCCGAAATCATGCCCGGCCTGCCGCCGACAAATGCGGTAATCACCGCGATACAGAACGAGGCATAGAGGCCGACTTTGGGATCGACCCCGGCGATTATTGAAAAGGCAATGGCTTCGGGAATCAGGGCCAGGGCAACGACCAGACCGGCCAACACATCGCTGCGGATATTGCCGAGCCAGTCCTGTTTTTTCGATAAAAAGAGCATGTCAGTCCTATAAATTAAAAAAGGCTATGCCGGGACACAGCCAGGGAGCATAAAAAGTTATTCAAAGATGGAAGGAATACTAAGGCGGCATTGTTTGAGCAGCTTTGACAGTCATTAATAACCCTTCAGAGAAAAAACAAAATAGAAGACAGAACAGACTGATCATATAAGTGATGATTAATTTCCATTTGAGCTCAACCGGCAATGTTCGCCAATAGGAGGATTGATGCCTTGTATATTTCGACCAGATAACTTGGTTATTTCTTCGTCAGGAGCGATATAAGCTAGGAGCAATAGCGGTAATGGCCAAAACTGGCGGCAACTCACAGCCAGCCTTTGCGTTTAAAAAACCAATAAGGTGCAATCCCTGCCAGCAGCATTAAGCACAGTGCGCCCGGGTAACCCAGCTGTAAATTGAGTTCCGGCATGTGTTGGAAATTCATGCCATAATTGCTGGCCACTAGGGTCGGGGGTAGAAAGACCACGGCAGCAATCGAAAATATTTTAATAATCTTGTTTTGAGTGATGTTGATAAAGCCCTGGGTCGAATCCATCAAGAAATTGATCTTATCGAACAGGAAAGTGGTGTGCGACATCAGCGTATCAACGTCGCGCATAATCTCCCTCGCGGTTTCCTGTAATTCGGAATGGTCGCGCAAATGCCGTTGCAGAAAAGATATGGAGCGTTGCGTATCCATCAGGCACAGCCGAATCTTGCCTGTGCTGTCTTCCAGTTTGGCCAGTTGGTCAATGGCGTTTTCAAGGTCAGAGTCTATTTCTTCCAGTACCAGATAACTGACGTCTTCCAGTTTGCGGTGAATGTCTTCCAGTGCGTCGGCGAGATTTTCTACTTTTTGCTCGAAGATAATCACCAGTAATTCCTGCGGCGAATGTGCCGCTACCTGCCCATGTCGGGCACGCATACGCAGCAGGCGAAAATCCGCCAGCGCCCCATCACGCAGGGTAATGAGCCGGTCATTTTGCAAAATGAAGGCCACGGTCGCGGTGCTGTGCCGCCCTTCGCTTTGGGCAAGAAACAAGGAGCGTACATGAATGCCAGTGCGGTCGGTAAAATAACGGGCCGAAGACTCGATTTCCTCTACGTCATCTGATTCGGGCAGCGCGGTGTGTAAGAAACCTTGTAATTGTGTGCGTTCATCGTCGCTGGCGTCGTGCGCATCAATCCAGGTCGCTTTAGAGATGGCCTGTGTAAGCTGATCTTCAGACGGTGTTTGCTCTTTGAGCCTGCCGCTGTTGTCGATATTGAAGAGTCTTAACATGGATGTGTTCCCGTTTTTTTTTATTATTCAGGCAAGCTATTGGGGCGAATCAGTGTGACTAATATGGATCTCATGAAGAAGTCGGATCGCCATTTTAGGTAGTAAACGTCATAATCAGGTTAGATTTATGCATACTTTTCAATGTCCAATCCCATTAATTCAGATAGCTTCACCCAAGCTGATTTTAATGCGCTCCAGCAGTGCGGTCATTTGTTCTCGTTCTTGTTGCGTTAAGGTTTTAAGCACCTCCGCTTCCACCGCATCGGCAATTTCCCAGAGTTCCTGCATGATGGGCAGCGCTTTAGCCGTAATTTCCAGACGGTAAGCTCGCCGATCATCACTATCTTTATTGCGTCGAACCAAGCCCGCCTCTTCCAGCAAGTCAATCTGTCTTACCAGTGTAATCGGTTTGATTTCGAGGATTTCGGCCAGATCAATTTGACGACAGTTTTCATTGTTGGACAGATGTACCAGAGCTCGCCATTGGGCATGGGTCAAGCCGATATTTTCCGCTTCCTTGTTAAAGCGCTGGCGAATGATGTGGCTGATTTCGTAACTTAAAAAACCGAATTTGGAATGCATAAGAAATAAATATAATAAGTAATAGATATAATATCATATTTTACGTACTTTAAATAACTACTTTACTCCTTTCGGTCGCCGCTACACGGCTATTTTTCCCTAACAATGACTCCTAGATAGCAACTGCTGTCTGCATAGGCTCCGGCGGTTTTTCGGGCGTGTATTTGGGGCGGGTAAACTGTCGCCCCATAAATAAATCATTGCTGACCACCGATATATCCTCCAGCCAGCGGGAAGATAACTGGCAAGCTTCCGAATAGGGCGGCTCTGTGCAAAGTTCTATCGCCCCGTCAGCCAGTATATTGAAATGCAATCCAGGTAATGGCCGTACACGCATGTTCGGCAACTGCGCGGAGTAATCCATGATGCTTGGCTCATTGAAGTTGAGCAGATCGAGCAACAGCTTGGGCACCTGATAAAGCGGCAGGCTGCCGAACTTAAGCGGCCCGCGTTTACCGTCGATAATCAGCATCGGCGTATTGACATAGTCTTTGAACATGGTTGGGGAAAAATCGCTACGATTAGCCGTCAGCACACCTGATTCGACATAGCCTGCAAAGTTCTCGCCCAGAAAGGGCAGGTGGTCGCCGAACACCACGATAATGCTTTCCGGGTCTCGTTTACGCACTTCATTGATAAAAACCATCAATTCCTTCGACTTGTAATAAACCGTGTTGGCGTAGGCCGACACTTCCTCGACTTGGGATAATGAGCTGATTTTATTGGGTCGGCTTTCGCTTAACGGATAATTCCAGTGTCCGAAATAGGTCACAATATAATCCAGAACCGGTTGCCCAGAATCCAGCGCCCCGGATATTTTCTCCAGCACCTGACGGTATAAGGTGCTGTCAGACATAAATTCCTGATTCATGTCATCCTGGACAAAATCCTCCAGCGACCAGTAGGTTTGAAAGCCCATGCGCTTATAAGCATTAACACGGTTCCAGAACACCGGCACATTCGGATGCGAGGCGATGGTGCGATAGTCTTTATCGGCAAGAATATGCGGCAAACAAGGCGCATCGTTAAGTAACTGGCGTTCGAATTTGACCGCGTCCTTGACCACTGGAAACCCGCATAATACCTCAAACTCGGAATTGGCGGTAAAGCCGCCGAACACCGGAACTTGCGCATGCGAGTATCCGGCGCTTTTCCACAGTTCACGAAACTCGGGCGAAAGAGGGTAAGGTTTAAACTTTGCTTTGTTCAGCACATTGGGATCCCAGAAAGACTCCAGCAATACGATATGGATGTTGCGTGGTGTAAATGTTTTGGCGACAGCCTCCTCGTTAAACGCGACTGCCATTGTTGCGGTAGATAGCGAATCCGCGTGACCGGCGGCCAGCAATTTATCGGCCGCTTCTTGAGCCATATCAGCGTCAGGAATCACCTCGGCAGCGCCAAAATGACGAGCACTTTCCAATAGCGTGTACAGCGTTGCGCCACGCCAAACATAGTTGGAACGCTGATCCCATACCGAGTTACCGAAGTAACCGTCCAGAGGTTCCAGAATGGTAGCGGGTTTGTAGACTACGGTGATGCCGAGCAATATGACAATCAGGCTGGCCAGATAAGCGCTCCAATGGCGCATGCTGAAATTGAACAGCAACAGACTGGCAATGGCGGCCAGCGGTATGGCGGCAGCAAAGAACTGCCAGCCATCCAGTATTAACAGCAGCGATTGCAGGGCAAAAACATCATCCGGCATAATCGGCCCGCCGAAAAACGATATTTTTACCGCGTTACCGACATACAACAGCCCCATCAGCAACGCATGAATCACCAGAAAAATCCAAACCCGCCTCGATAAAGCATAAAGCAGGTAAGCGACAACCAGTTGCAGCAGGTAATCGTAAGGTATCGATGGCGTCAATATTTGCACATCGAATTTAAAGGTGCTGATTAGGTAATACAATCCATAAAACAGCGTCGTAGAAAGCAGCGGCAGTAATTTCAGTAGCATTAAATTAGGGTGTGGATCTGTTTTGACGATTAAGATTATGGCGGAATTGCCTATTTTAGAACAAGATTAGCCTCAGCCGGCACTTTACGATGGCCGATGAGAGCTCCAAGGAAACCTGTTATTTTGCTTCAACAACAATAACTGAATTACCTCTCTCATCGGTACGGCTCAGTGAACCACGAACCGTGCCTTTTTTGCGATGGACGGTAATCTTACAATAGGCAAGCGTGATGGGTGTCGAGTTGGTGAATGTATCGACTACAACACTTGCCACCTCTTTCGGCTGAAGTGCATTAAATGATGTTGTGGCTAAGGGTGTGCCATCCGCTCTAATGATTGAAATGGTTCCGTTGCGGGGCGCATGGAATACGTTCACGACATTACACCGAAGGGCGCTTAAAGGAGCCCCAGGATTCGCTGTGGCGATCTCCACCATCGGTGTAAACAGAACATCATTAGCCGAGACAGGCGTCGCAAGGAATATAAATGCGGCAAAGATGCCCAACCGCACAAGTTTCTTCGTATTCATAATTAAAACCCTCTCTACTGACAATAAAACGATATGTGTGTTGCCCGCTACCCTGCGTCGTAGGTTCCAGCGCGGTTCAGGTCGGCAAGCTTTTCAAGCTCCTCTTTTTGAGCCAAATCCACCCCGACGCTGACTATAAAACTGGTAACGGCTTCAATATCCATACTCGATTTTACGACCTTTGAGCGATGCACAATAATGGTAAATCCGGAAGTTGGGTTTGGCGAAGTAGGCACATAGACAACCAGCATTTCGCCCACCTTATTGGTGACATAACCCGGCACCCATAAGCCTTCCTTGGGGTATTCGATAAAAACAATTTCTTTGGCGACGCTTTTTTCCTGGCTGCCGAGCAGATTGACCAGTTTTTTACTGACTCTGTAAATCGTCCTGATCATTGGAATCCGGTTAATCAATAATTCTAACTGATGCAGCACCCACATTTTTTCGGATACCGTGACCCTATAACCGGTATAGGCAATTGCAACAAAAGAAAGCGTGAATGCCAAGACGGTTATAAAGACATTGTTGGAGTACCCGTAAATATAAATAAAAAAATCCCTGAGGATAGTTTCCAAAAACACCAGGACTTGCATGACAATAACGACCGGAATGACCGCTAAAATACCGACTATGAAATATTTCAGACTTGATTTAATAAAACTAAGCATGTTTGACTCCTGATTTAATTAACAATGACAAAAATATTTTGTTCCGCCTGTTTTTCTGATTTAGCGGTAAAGGCTTGAGTGGGCCGCTTCAGGTTTTGGCCTAAGGTTGCTTTTTGCATGGCGTTGATAACTGTAGGGTTGGGTGAAAAATATTCTGGCGTGTTCCACTGACTCCATTTGTATTTGATAGTGTTTAAATCATCCGTAGCAATATTGGCAACATTGCTGTTTTGCTTTGCTGTGTTGTACATGCCCCAATTATTGCGGCCCAACACCTTATAAGACCACGTTGTCCAGTGGCTGCCTGTTTCTGTAAATTGCTGAAGTCCGTAATTCCAGGATTCGGTATTTCCGAACAGCGTGAATTCCCCTATAAAATGCGGTACGTTATATTTTGAACCCCATTCTTGAGCGTCCTGTATCCACCCATCCAAAGAATTTTTCATCACCGTGAAGTCTTCATTGTTTTGCCATTGGTAATAGTGCAAAGAATAGACGACGTTCTCCCAATTTTTCTCTTGGGGGTTCGGAAGTGTATTCCACCACCAGATCGCTTCCATAATGATGATATGGTCGGGATCAATCTTTCGGATGGCCTGATACAGGCGATCGTAAAGATTAACCACCTCAGGCCCCATCGCTCCGGGAAAGGTCTCTGAGGGTTCATTCAGCAGGTCATAACCGGCCACGGCGGCATTGCCTTTAAAACGCGTGGCAAGGGTTTTCCAAAGCTCTACCAGTTGATTCTGATAGCGCGGGGTGGAATAAAGCAGAATGCCGTTTTGCCGGCCTGAATGATGGGCTCCGTTTTGTGAACCCGGCGCGCCATGCAGATCAAGGATGGTGTAGAGCCCATATTCCAGCGCTTTGTTTACGGTCCATTCAATCCGGGATAAGTCAATGGTGCCTGTATCGTCCAGTCTCCAGTTTCCCTCATCATCCATATGGTTAAGCGCATATATTGGCAAACGGATACAGTTGAGACCGGCTTCGGCGATGTTCCTGAAATCAATTTCTGTGATCCAGGAATCCCAGTAAGTGTTGTATAGATCCCTGACAGCATCTTTACCAAAACGAGCTGTAAGAATATTTCGCGCATCCCACTCATTTGATGCTCCGGCTAATGGCGACATCCATGGTTCGTGTATCCTCCAGCCTCCCAGATTGGTGCCGTAAAGATGAACATCTTTGCCCGCGCCATAATTGTCCCTTATATCCGTTCCATCCACTTTAAGAAAATCTGAAGCGGAACAACATAAAGAAAACGATATCATCAGCGTCCAGAGTAAAACGGGTATTCTAGGTAAAATTGAGAGAAAAACAGATTTCAGTTTCATAAGGGCACCTCTATTAGTTAGCAGGTAATCATAAGATTATGCTAATAATGGTGTAGCACAATCAATAAAAAAATAAGAAGCAATATCCCATAAAGAAAAAAACCATCCAGAGCATCCAAGATCACATCGTATTTCAAATACTCGAAGTTCAAGTTTTTAAATTTTTGGCACGTTGATCCTTGATAAATCATCCAGCAGCGTGGCACTGTAGCGAAGGTGTCGGTTCCTGTCGGCCTAAATATCTCCCAACCCTATGCTTGCCAAAAGGCATTAATTCGATGTTCAAGTTTTTTTAGCTTGACTGAGATGATCGTAGATAAATCGTAACTATTCAGTTCCCCCTCTTTGAAAAAGGGGGAGTTAGGGGAAATTTTTAAAATAAATCCCCCTTTTTCAAAGGGGAAGTGAATGTTTACCTTCCCGAAAGCTTTTTTTATAAGCGTCATGGCTTTACCAACCGATAACAAAGCGACTTTTACTAGCGAGAGCCAGTTTAAATATTGCTGCTATAGCCAAGCTTATTGCTATAACTAACGGCACAGTAACCACGAAACTCAGAGCTCCGGGAAGAAAATTGAAGCGTTCAAAAACTGATAAATAATCAAAGAAATAAAGAATCCAAGGATGTATGAAATAAATTGCAAAACTTGCAGATGCTATATATTTCAAAAAAGGTAGATATTTATTCTCAAATTTCTGCATTACAGATAGCAGGAAAAAACACATCAGTATTTTTTGCAGAAGTATCATATCAATCCCTTCATAGGAGAACATGGTTTCCTTATGAAAATTCCCATACCTGTTGTAGATTAAAATTTGTGCTACTGACATCAAAACAACAGAGAGTCCTAAAATAACACTCCTTCCTTCTAACCATTTAAATACTCGAACTTTTTCTATAGAGCAAATAATCCCCAGCATATAAACAGGAATAAAATAAATCACAGAATGTATGGGCGATAAATTGTGAGACGGTCGATGAACAAGGGTAGAAATACATAATAGAAAAATAAACAACGCCACCTGAACCTTTATGGGTAGTTTTATCTGCTTAATGAATAGGGGTGAAAGAACAAAAATAATCATTATGAAAGGGATATACCAATAAGCATCCAATATACTTCCGGTCCACCAGTACTGAACGTATAGCCAGATATATTGATACCAACTGTTTGTTTGATCGGTAATAAAAAATTCTGCATAAGGCGGGCGATCTAAATAAAAAACAAAACACGCAACACCGGTGAGGAATAGCAGGGTGTACGGCAGTAAAACATATTTCACTTTTTTCAATATGAATTGCTGGTACTGAAATTTAGGATAAAAAACATGATGAAAAAAGAAGCCGGAAATAAAAACAAAAAAAGTAGTGCCTCCTGTGATTAAGTTGGCAAATACTTTTTCATAAAATGAGTCCATATCCCAATATACATAAGAATGACCGGCAACTATAAATAGTATTGCTAAACCTCTAAAATATTCAAATGACTTTAAATGCATGATTTTTTTACTAACGTGTGTAGCACGCCCGACAATATGCTGCTTTTTTCACGCTCCTGAATTGCGTGACATCGGAGCGTGGAAACAATATAAACCCCGGTAGCGACGTTAAGATTCTGTTCGGGTGATGCCGCCGCGCAGGAACAATTGATAAATAAATACGGCATAAAGTCAGTTTTCCTTCTCGGCGCTTTGGTAGTTAAGCCAGAATCCCCAGACAAAAGTGCCGATAACAACCAACACGGCTAAACCGAAGCAGGCTAAAACAAACTGCTCGACATAAGCGACAATAATCGCGCAAGTAACGAGAAAGAAGCCCAACAGGGTAAATTGCCAGCCGATACGCATGCCATCAAGCATGGTTGCCAATGATAATATTAACAATATCACCAAACTGGCGCTGATTTCGGATTTGACGATTAGAGATGCCGCACCGACAACGATCAACGTATGAAACCAGTGCCGCCCTTGCTCTTTGACAATCTTGCCAAAGTCGTTATCGCTGGTTTTGGCTTGCAGCCATGATACAAAAATGGCAAGCGTCCCAAACACCACCACCATGATCATCCAATAGCCATAGCCATCGTGCCGGGAAAAATCAGTAATGACGATACCCAACAACGACAGAATCACCAGCAGGATAAAAACCGTCTCTTCAATACTGAAATGGCGGCGATGTGGACTGGATTGTTCGTCTTGCATACCATTTTCTCGCATGTTTTGGGGCCCTTCTTAAGATGGCTGTTATTGTTGTTTTAATCACTACTATATGGCGTCGATAATTTTTATAACTGGGTTCTCGGACAGATTCCTAGGGTTCCTGCCGGAACACCGGCTCTGCAAACGAAGCTGCCGCCAATAGACCCGATGCCGTCATGGCGTCAAGTTCGGCCTCGATCTCAGCTACCACCAGCTCCAGATGATTCAGTTTGATTTCAGTGCTTGATCGCGAAGAATCCAGCAGTTCTAAAAGACCTGTTTGCCCTAAGCGATAAGCATCTTCGGCCATTTGTTTCAGACTTGGCAAGGGGGCAAGCACATCGCGTTCAAATTTGGACAGTGTCGCCCGACGACGCGTCAATACCTCCACAGCACGTTCAAGTTCCTGCCGCGTTGCGGACACAAGTAATTCTCGCTTAAGCAGGGCGGCATGTTTTTCGGCGGATGCCCGCGCCATGCCGCCCTGGCCGCGGTCAAATATCGGCAAATCCACGGACACGCCGGCATATGTGGCATTTCCGTAGGGCTGATCGGTAAAAGCTGTGCCCAGTATTAGTGAAGGAATAGGCCAACGTTCACGACGGGCGCGTTCAAGTCCTGAATCGGCAGCAATGGTTTCCCGACGCACACTTTCAAGCTCGGGATTGTTTTGTTCGGCCTGCAACCATAGCGCGTTGACATCCGCCGTTATTCCAATAGGCGCCAATAAGCCTTTGGCTTGCGGCTTCCAGTCCGGAAATCCCAATAACACACCGAGTTCGCCAACAACACCGGCATTATCGGTATGTGCGTTTTCCAACCGCGCTTCCAGGCTCTGAACCTCCTGAGTGATGCGCATGACATCGTATCGGCTGGCGGTTCCGGCGTTTTCTTTACCGGTAATAAGGGTCTGCAACCGTTTCAGTTCGTGATGAGCCTCTTCCAGCGCCGCCACACGTTGCTGCCCTGCCAACAATTGAGCGAACAGCCGCCAGGTTTCGCGGATCAGCCGGTTGTATTCAGTTTCGACATCGGCTTCGGTGACTTCGACCCGTCGTTCTGCCGCATCCTTGCGCGCACCGCGTTGACCGGCCAGCAACAGTGGCACTTCCACGGTGATATTCTGTTGCGAAGGGCCATCGAACTGGGTATTCCTTTGCCCTCCGGCTTGATCATAACGGCCATAGCTCACTTTGGGATTGGGCAGCACGTCTGCTGCCACAACTTCCGCTTGCGCCGCCTCGATTTGAGTGCGGGTAACCGCGTAACGGGGACTTTTTTCTCTAACGATCTGCAATAGTTGGTGTATCGATACTACATTGGGCAAGTCTTGATTTTTCGCTTGTTCTTCGGAGAATGCGAGCGGGCTACTCAACAGCAACATTATGAGTATTGCGCTTTTTGTTACGCTCGCACGGTTTATTTCAATTTTCAAATAATGCTTATTCATTTTTGCGTTTCCGGTAATTCGTCAGCCTCTTCTGGCGTTAACATCTGTTTTGAAGTCACCAGGGTGTAGATAACAGGCAATATAAACATAGCTACCAAAAAGGTAGTCAACATGCCGCCGACAATCACCACCGCGAACGGGCGTTGGGTTTCACTGCCGATGCTGGTGGATAGCGCCATAGGCAACAAACCCAATAACGCCAGCAATGAGGCCATCAATACCGCTCGCAACCGCAGTGTCGCTCCTTCTCTGATCGCTACCAGCAACTCGAAACCGTTACGGCGCATTTCTTCTGTTGCACTGAGCACCAGCAGACCCATTAAACAAACCTGACCCAGCAAGGCAATAAAGCCGATCGCGGCACTGACTGATAGCGGGATGCCGGTCAACAATAAAGCGAACACTCCCCCGGTCATGGCAAACGGTGTGGCAATCAATATCGCCGCCGCGCTACGTGCCGATTGCAGTGCGCTATACAGCAAGCCCAGGACAATCAATACCGCGATGGGCACAACGACGCCAAGTCGTGCCATGGCTCGTTGCTGGTTTTCAAACTCACCGCCCCAGACCAGAAAATGTCCTTCAGGCACGTTGACTTTTTCCGTCACTAATTCCATGGCTTCATGCACTACCGAACCTAAATCGCGACCGTCAACATTGAATTTGAGAGCCATATAACGGCTGTTGGCTTCGCGTTCAATCGATGTCCGTCCGCGTGCGACTTCGATCGTGGCTAGGTCTCGCAACGGTATATATGCTGCCGATGGACTGACCACATTGATATTGCCGAGTTTTTCGATGTCACCACGGTCTGTTGCCGGGAGTATCAAGCGAATGGGTATCGGCCGCTCAGCCTGCCACAATTCAGAGACTACTTTTCCCGCCATGCCGATTTCAATGGTGTCTTGTACGCTATCGACATTAAAGCCATTACGAGCAAGGGCTGCGCGATCCAGCTTGACCTGTAGCTGCGGCACTCGCGATTCACGATAAAGATCCAGATCAATAACACCGCTAACATTAGCGAGCACCGATTTGATCTCTTCCAGTGTGTCGCGCATTTTCTCAAGATCGGGGCCATAGATTTTCAAAACTACTTTGCCACGCACGCCGCTGACCGCTTCTTCAACATTATCTTTAATCGGTTGCGAGAAATTAAATCGCACCCCCGGTATTTCTTCCAGCGAGGTGCGCATCGCATCAACCAGCTTTTCTTTGTGCCATCCTGGTCGCCATTGTTCATGATGTTTGAGATGGGCGAAGGTTTCACTCATATTCACACCTTCGTTGTCCGTGCCGTCCTCGGATCGACCTTGCTGGCTCAAAACACCAATGACTTCGGGATATTGCAGCAGGCGACGGCGCATATCTAATAAAATCTCTTGACCTTTATCCAATGAAATACTGGATGGCATCTCAACGAAGACATGAATGTCGCCTTCATCCAGTTCCGGTAAAAATTCGGTGCCCAACTGGGTGGCCGAGATGGCGCCGACCATCAGTAATCCACCCGCCGCCCCCAGTGTAACAGTGCGTAACCGTAAAACTCGCTCAAGCAAACCTGAATACCCCTCCCTTAATCGCACCAGAAATTTGGGTTCTTCTATCAAGGCGTGCTTAGGCTGAATAAAAGTTGCGCACAGCGCAGGAACCAGAAACAAGGCAAATACCAAGCCGCCCGATAAAGCAAAGCTGTAGGTCATTGCCAGTGGGCGAAATATCCGCCCCTCAACCCGCTCCAGTGTAAACACAGGGATTAAGGCGGCAATGATGATTAACATTGCAAAAAAAGCGGGCTTAGCAACATCGAATGCCGCATCGGCAATGAGATGCAACATTTCCCTGCGCGTCTGCGGTTTGCGATGCGAAGCCTGGTGAATGACATTTTCCATCAACACCACCGCGCCATCCAGAATAATCCCAAAATCAATCGCCCCCATGGAGATAAGATTGGCTGGCATCCCTAACTGATATAGCCCCAAAAAAGCGACCAATAGTGACAAGGGAATCACGGTTGCGACAATCAGCGAGCCGCGAATGCTGCGTAAAAACAGCCAGACCACACCCACTACCAGAAAAAAGCCGTGTAACAGGTTGTCAAAAACTGTGTGGAGCGTGCTGCTCACCAAATCAGCTCGATCTAGAAATGGCGTTATCTTCATGCCGGTCGGCAGGATGCGCGCATTCAATTCTTCCACTTTGCTATGCAAGGCATCAAGTACCCGCGAGGGGTTCTGGCCGCGTCGCAGCAAGACAATACCTTCAACCACTTCTTTATGCTCATCCAGTCCTACTGTGCCTCTGCGCGGAGTGAATGCCTGTACCAAGCGGGCAACATCGCCAACGGTGACCGGCGTACCGTCGCGGTTTTTTAATACAATCTTCTTAATATCCTCCGGCGAGAGCAAACTCCCCATGCCACGCACGACCATTTCCTGATCGCCATAACTCAGAAAGCCAGCGCCGACATTGCGGTTGGATTTTTCAACAGCATTACCCACTTCTTCCAGAGTCAAACCCAACGATTCCAGGCGAGCTGGATCGATTTCGATATGAATTTCTTTGTAATAACCGCCGAAAGTCAGCACATCGGCCACACCGGGTATCTGACGCAGTGCGCGTGAGACATTCCATTCCATTTCGGAACGCAGTTCGTAAAGGGAATGACGGTCGCTGACCAAGGTAAATTTATAAATTTCACCCAGTGGGGTGTAATCGGGAGCCAGTACCGGTGTCACTGTTTCCGGCACAGCCGCTCCGGCAATACGTTGGGAAACTTCTGTTCGGGAATGAAAACTGTCGATATGATCTTCGAAAGTAATAGTGATCAAGGACAAGCCGAACAGGCTCTGGCTGCGCATTTGAATCATGTCCGGCGTACCGTTTAACACCCGCTCCAATGGCACCGTCACTTGCCGTTCGACTTCCTCCGGCGCATACCCAGGCATCAGGCTGATCACTGTGACCTGGGTATTGGTGACATCCGGATAAGCTTCTATAGGCGTTTCCAAAAAGGCGTGTATGCCAAAAACACTGATCACCAAGACCGTGGTAATAACGGCAAGGCGTCTGTGTACACAGCGTTCAATCAAAGTTCGCAACATCGTAATCGTCTCCTACAGCAACATGGCTGCGGCAGAGTCGAGCAGCAAAGCACCCGAGATAACCACTCGGTCGCCCTCGCCAAGACCCTCCAACACGGGTACTTGACCATCACGCGCCTGCCCAATAGTTACGTTGCGAGGTTCGAACTGCCCGTCCGCTGTTTCCACATAAACTACGGTGTGTTTTTTGTCTTTGATCAGCACCGCAGTGGTCGGCAATACAATCCGACGTGGGCCCGCTGCGGCTATCGAAGCTCTGGCAAACATGCCGGGTTTGAGGGGTAAATTGGCATCATCGAATTCGATATAAACCGCACCACGACGCAGGTCTGGTTGCATGGCCGCACTGATAGCTACAACGTGTCCATAGACTGGCTCAGGCAATGCGCTAATTTGCATAGAGGCCTTGGCACCCTTTTCTATCAGCGGCAAATCGTTGTCGAACACATCCGCCACGATCCACAACGCTCCGGGTTCACCCAGTTCAAACAGAACTGACCCCGCTTCCACGGCCGCACCTATCGATGCGTTGACTCGCAACACCACACCGTCAATCGGTGCGCGCAACACGATAGACTGATCCGCGCCTTCGCCCAGCAACCGAACCGCTTGCACACTGCGCTCATAATCCGCATGCGCTTGCCGCAGCTGGATATCCGCTTCGGCGCGTTCGATTTCCAGGCCAACGCCGCTTTTTTGCATGATAGCCTGGCGCTTGGCGCGATCTTCCGCGCGCTGCAGCTCGGCTTTTGAGCGAGCAATATCCGCACGCATTTGCGCGGCCTCGGAGCTTTCCAGTGTTGCCAACGCAGTACCCGCCTTAACACGGTCTCCGACTTGTACGTTAATTTTGCCGAGGCGTCCGGCAACGACAGCGCCCACTGTCGATAGCGCCTTGGCGCGAAACTCTACACGCGACGGCGCTTGCACCGTTGCGGTGAAGGTTTGCGGACTAACCGCTGCCACCGTAATGTAAGGACGCGACTCTATTGGAATCGAAATGGCTTTCTGTTTGTCGATATGTTGTAAGCCAGAGGGTTCCGCTTGGGACGGTTTAACAGTTTCTGCTGAAACAGCCGATGATTGTTTACGATCAGCTTCTCCAGTGGTTGGTTTTGTACAGCCGTTGAGCAAAAAGACTGAAATGAAAAGTAACGAATAATTACGCATGGGCATGGTATTTCTATTTTAAAAATTGGAAATAGGGCAACAGCAAATCTTCCATGCTGTAAAGTCCATTGTTTTTGCTCAAAATATGTTTCGCAGCGAACAATGCGCCATTGCCAAACGCTTCCCGTGATATGGACTCATGCTTAAGACGGACTGTCTGGTGCGGAAAGCCGAACAGTATTTCGTGAACGCCGATAATTCCCCCCGCCCTGATCATTTTTATGGCTTCTTCCGGCACATCCAGACAATGGGCAATTTTTTTTGCTGTCCCTGAAATCTCGGGTTTGCTTTTAAAATGTTCCTCTATCACTTCAATGTCGGTGTAGGGGGCGATATTTTTTAGAATTTTCGCGGCAATGATCAAAAAATTGATCCCAATGGTGATGTTTGGCGACCATAAAATCTTTGTGCTGTCCGATAATTGCTTGAGGTAGTGAGTTTTTTCGGATGAATAGCAAGAAATCGCGCTGACAATCGCTATGCCGCGGTTTCTGGCTTCTTCACCATAATATTCAATGCCGTGTTGCGAAGAAAAATCAATAATCACATCGACAGGAAAGCGGTCGAGCAAATTAGCAGCGGTAAATTCATTTTTTGAATAAATAAGGCCGGGTTCATCAGACAAAACTCCGAGAAATTCAGGAACAGAGCGGTGTTCAAGAAGTTTTGTCTTACGAATCACCCATTGCAGGTTCACTTCTTTACTTTCAAGTAAAACCGACGCAACCGCTTTGCCGGTTTTGCCGAACCCCATTAGTCCTACTTTCATTCCTGCTCCTCTAATAACGTTGAAATTTTTGACGCCTGCCTCCGTGCGGGACATGTTGCCTCGCACGCAAGGTTTCACGATGGCCCAACCCCGTCACGTTCGTTGTATTGGTATAAGACAGTCAACAATCATGCCAAATGCTCAGGATATTGATATTGACACCGATTAATGATTCACAAGACTATGTCTTAAAACAAAAAAATATTTATGAAGGGCACTTAAACGGCAGAGATTTGTGTTGTTATAAATCAGTTAGCCAAATCGATTGTGTTGCTTTAGACTACAAACCTGTAGTAAATAACAACACATCATTTTCATGCGTATCTCGACTAAACTGACCCTATCTTTGCTGTCCATCGGTCTGATGATATTCATCGGCTATGGGCTATACCATCTTTCAATTGAACGTATGAATTTAGCTAGATCAATCAGTTCGCAAACCAGACTGCTGGGCAAAAGCTTGCAAATTGCCATTGAAAACGCCATGCGAGACAAGCAATTGGCGGATATTGAAGAACTTCTGAAAGGACTTGAGCAAATCGAATCCGAACTGAAAATTCGGGTTTACGATCAACAAGGCAAGGCATTCCCCGATGCGATTGGCTATGCTTACGCAAGCGATTTTCAGGAAAGACTGCATGTTGCCTTGAATGATGATGCAGATGATCAGTTTTTTTATCCTGAAGCAGACCCTGAATACATTACCCTGCTTCTGCCTTTGCAAAACGCACAGGGTGAAAGATTAGGTATTTTGGTGTTTGTGCGCACACTGCATGAAATGCGCCGTGACCTGGACGTTGCCCAGCGTAATCTTGTGATTTCTGTTGCGGCCTTTATTTTGATTGCAGCGCCACTTTGCACGGTTATCGGCCTGATTTATATCGGCTGGCCATTGAAGCGGCTAACTGATGGCATGAGACGCATAAAAGATGGAAACTTTTCTCCGCTGCCTTTGAAAAACCAACAAGATGAAGTTGGTATTCTCCAGGAAACATTCAATACGATGGCGACGGAATTGGAAAACGCCCGGCAAAGGCTCAAGGAAGAAGCGCAATTGCGCCGCCATGTCCAGGCCGCCCTTCAAGAAGCGGACAAACTGATTACTATCGGACAGTTGTCAGCGGGACTAGCGCATGAAATCGGCTCTCCGTTACAGATATTAAAAGGCCGCTCTGAGCATCTGCTGTTGTGTGCAGACCAACCTGAGGAAGTCATCCGTCATGCACGAATACTGGCATCCCAAACCGAACGCATTACCCGTATCGTTCAACAACTGCTGGATTTCACGCGACGACGCCCGCCTCATTTCACCCGCATTAATCTAAGTGAACCCGTGAATGCAGTGCTAGATTTATTGGAATACGAAACGCATAAAAAACAGGTCGAACTTAGCTATAAAGCTGAAAAAGACCTACCGCTGATCCTTGCAGATAGTGACAGTATCCAACAAATTGTCTTAAACCTGATCACCAATGCCATATCCGCAACCGACGCGGGAGGACGAATTGTTGTTGCTGTCGAGTCCTATCAAACTGGCACTGATCCCGCCCACAGTGAGGCTGTTGAAGCGGTACAACTCACTGTTCGGGACAACGGCTGTGGCATGCCCCCAGAAATACTAAATCACCTATTTGATCCATTTTTTACTACCCGTCATGAACAAGGCGGTGTCGGGCTTGGACTCGCTGTGGCTCGTAGCATTGTCACTGCACATCACGGCAGCATCAAAGCCGAAAGCTCGCCCGGACTAGGCAGTACCATCACCCTCATTTTGCCCGTGGATAAACCTCATCATGACGTTGACTAATCAAAAAATGCAAAAAAATAAGCACGTGCTGGTCATCGATGACGATAGCGACGTTGTCGAGTATTTGACGGAAATGCTCACCACCAGCGGTTACAAGGCAAGCGGTGTAACTGATCCGCAACGCGCACTGCAACGTCTGGAAACCGAGCATTTTGATTTAGTAATCAGCGATGTGGAAATGCCCGGCATGCGCGGTCTGGATTTGATGTCGGCCATTCATGCACGCAAGCCAGGACAGTTGATTCTATTGATCACCGCCTTCGGTAGTATCGACCTGGGTGTGCGCAGCTTACAGGCAGGGGCCTGTGGTTTTCTAACCAAACCGTTTTCCCTAAACGATTTAACTTCTGCCATTGATCGCGCCTTTAGAGATCGGCAAATGCACAGAGAGATTGTGCGTGTTGCCACGGACGATCAAGATTTCATCCCTCGCGGATTGGTTGCGGAAAGTCCAAAAATGCAAAGAATCCTGCAACTTGCCAGTCGGGCGGCTCAGATCAACTCACCGGTACTACTGACGGGGGAAAGCGGCGTCGGCAAGGGCGCTTTAGCTCGCTTTATTCACGAGCATAGCCCGTGTGCTAAAGGCCCATTTCTACAAATCAACTGTGCCGCATTGCCGTTTGCTTTAGTGGAAAGCGAGTTGTTTGGGGTGCGTAAAGGCGCTTACACCGATGCCCGTGAACATCGTCCAGGGCTGTTTGTTGAAGCAGACGGCGGCACTCTGTTTCTGGACGAAATTGCGGAAATGCCATTGGCGATTCAGCCAAAACTCCTACAAGCACTGGAAACAGGCAAGGTAAGACCCGTAGGCGCCGGTAGCGAGATAGCCACCAATGTTCGCATTATCGCCGCCACCAACCAACCCATCGAAAAAGCCCTACAAAACGGTTCGATGCGACCAGACCTTTACTATCGACTCAATGTAATTCGTTTGGACATTCCGCCCTTAAGAGAACGCCTGCCCGATCTGGATCTTTTGGTGGATCATTTATTGCAAAATGCCCAAACAAAACTGCAAAGACAAATCCATGGTATATCTGCCGAAGCTATGAGATGGGTTCGCGCTTACAACTGGCCTGGGAATGTGCGCGAATTAGCTAATACGCTGGAAAGGGCTGTTGCTTTAACCGAACATGACACGATTCTATTGGAAGACTTGGCTCAGGCAACCCAGCTACCCGTTGAAGATACTTTTCTTGGGAATGCCGCAATTCAGTCGATGACTTTGGCGGAATTGGAAATCGCCTATATCCGCCGTGTTTTGGAAATGACTCAGGACAACAAGGTGCAAGCGGCTAAAATTTTGGGCATTGACCGAGGCACGCTTTATCGGAAGTTGGGCGATTAAACTTAAGGAATGTTTTAAAATGCCCTTTATTCATTTCTTGCTATTCCCGATCGCTGCTTTAGGCGGAAACAAGCGCATAAAAAACTTTTCTATTTCAACCAGTATAAACACACTTAAGGCGACTGCGACAATCATTTGCCAGGTATGTGCATCTATATCAACAGTGCCGATAAAGGTGGAAACATTCGCTGTTGAGGGATATAACGGCTTGTTCAGGCATTTTCTTGCCAAGTTGCGCCGAGAATCAAAATGCTCAAAAAATGCCACTAAATTAACTACGCATTAATCGCTCTTTTATATATTTTGCTGTCAGATAGCCCAAAATTGCCCCCCATATCATTATAAAAATTCCGTGTAATATTATTTCAAAATTAAACCTATAGGGGTGTGCATAGTAATCATAGATGTAATCTGTTGCTACAATACAGGCTGTTATATACACGGCTGTTTTAAACTTAAGTGCATGCGCATAAAAAAAACTAACGCCTAGTAAAATAAATCCTATCAAAAACCTGATACCGGCATGGATTGACCAATGAAGATCAAGTATAGGGGTTTTTAATAACGCTATATTCAAGAAATAAAGCAAAGCAATACCTACAATAAAAGAAAAAACGAGCATTTTCATAGTGTAACCTCTTATGTTTCAGCAATACTTCGAGTTAAAGTTAAAAAAATCCCAGTGTTTGACCTAAAACCACCTTTTGACCCAAAAGCGACGACCCCAATACAAAAATAAAGGGAAGCCTCCCCACCACAGTAAATCTTCAAGAGATCCACCAAGCCCATCGCCGTTATAAGGGATGACAAAAAGAATAATGATTGCTACCCATAAAACCGACAATACAAAAGCAATTTGGTCTTTTTTATTTAAGCTATTAAACCAAGATTGTTTTTCATTCATAGTGTTACCCTTTTTTTGAAGTTGACATTACCGCACTCCATCATCACTATTCGATAGTAGTGTTCAAAATACGTGGCCTATTTAAGGACTACTCTTGTTGCAAGTACAGCGCTGACAGATTAAGGATATAAATGATGAACATAAACAGACTACCCCAACCTACCGTCTTGAACAAGCGCTGTTGCGGACGATATAAAAGCCCGACAATGGCAATGCCGGTCATCATGATGGCCGACTGGATCGTAACCAAATGTACCGGCGAGACGTTGGCAAGAAGCGGACCTTTCAAGTAAGCCATATCGTCGATGGCGATAATGACCAGATTGAACAGGTTGCTGCCCAACAAGTCGCTGATCGCCATGTCCAACGCTCCGATTCTCAACGCCGAGATAGTGACCGCTACTTCGGGCAAAGAGGTGGCAAAAGCCACGAACACTGTACCCACGAAACTCCGTTGCCAGCCCATCGCTTCGGCCAGATGTTCAGCCGTTACCGGAAGCCTGATCCCCATCAAAACCACCACGATGGCGGCAAAAAAGAAGCCTGTCAGCGCCTTGGTCAAACTGATGTTCGGATAGCGCTCGGCAATTTCTTCCACGACCTCCAAGCGTTGGGCTTTCTCGTAACGAAAAACCGTGCGCATCGCAAAGATGTAAAACAGCACAATGATCGGCGTGTATAGGCCGATATGCCAAAAACTTAAATTGATGCCGTGTTGGTACAAGACGAGATTGAACGCCATGAAGCCGAGCAACACGACCCCAAAACCGGCGGAAAGGATATGTCCCTGGCTGATCCGGGTGTAAACCGAAGCTCCACGATGCAGGAAGTCCAGTAGCACGATTAGCAGTAAATTGAATACGCAACTACCCAAAGCATCGCCTAACGCGATATTCGGGACGTTCACATAGGTCACCGCGCTGACCCCGGTGACCAGCTCGGGCAACGAGGTAACCGTGGCGAGCATGGCGATTCCGACCCAAGTTCCTCCCAACCCGGTTTTTTCAGCGATGACATCACCGTAGAGCGAGAGAAAGTAACCGGACACACCGATGACTAGAGCCAAGGTAGAAAACTCAATAAAAATTAGCCAATGCGTCATGCGATATACTGCCTGTTAATCAAGGGAATCACCTTTTACTTGCTTGAAATTGTCGAACATCGTTTCGGCTTCCGGTCGTTTCAATAAATGTGGCATTAAAACTTCAACGGTCCACTTGTTGCTCGGCAAGTCCGGTAGGGTACACTATGCGTACCTTTTAATTAAAGTTTACTATTGATAACTTGCAATGATAAAAAAACGGCAGACATGGATGATTAACCCAAGAACTATAAAAACGACATTATCCGGTTTTACATACGGCACACCGCTACACTGCTTTATCTCCTGCATGTTTTTAATTATGCAGGCAGGCTGCTCTGAACCGACTATTCAAAAACTGGAAGGCCCGGCTCAAGGCACGACCTACCATATCAGTTACTGGTCCGAGTCACCAATGGATACTAAAGACATCAAAGCCGGTATCGAAAACGAGTTCGTAGTCATCGATAAACTGCTGTCCAATTACCGGCCAGATTCGACCATAGAAACCTTCAATAGCGTCGAGAACAGTGACAGCCAGGAAGTCGGCGGCGAAATCGTATCGTTGGTTAAAATCGCGCAAGTTGTAAATCAGGCCAGCCGAGGTTGTTATGATTTAACCATCAAACCCTTGTTTGATTTATGGGGCTTTCGTGATGATGCGCCGACGATCCCTAATGCCCCGACCATTCTTGCCACACTGAAACAAATCGGCATGGACAAGTTGGTAATCGTGGATGACACGCATTTGCGAAAAAAACAGGCCACTCTGAAAGTCGATTTGTCGTCCATTGCCCAAGGCTATAGCGTGGAACGGATCAGCAAGGTTCTGGCGCAAAAAGGCATAACCCATTATCTGGTCGAGATTGGCGGCGAGCTGAAAACCAACGGCTATAAACCGGGAGGACGGCCTTGGCGTATCGCCGTGGAAAGGCCGTTGCCGGAAGAGCGGGTGATGCACAAGGTCATTACTATGCCCAAGGACTCGCCGATGGCGGTGATGACTTCCGGCACTTACCGGCATTTTTTCGATGATCATGGGCAGCGTTATAGCCACATCCTTGATGCCCGCAACGGCAGACCGGTTATTCATAACCTGGTTTCCGTTACCGTCCTACTCAGCGATCCGACGGTTGCCGATGCCTGGTCTACTGCGTTGCTGTGTCTTGGCCAAAAAGACGGCATGGCAGCTGCGAATACCGCAAAAATCCCCGCTCTGTTCATCGAACTGCAAGGCAGCGAATTGATCGAGTCCCGAAGTGATGCACTGAACACTTTGAGCACTCTCACCATTCATTAATTCTTCTTTGTCAGTCAACATGCCCCTGACCATTGGCAAACTAGCCAAACAAATAGACGTAACCATTGAAGCCGCCCGCTACTATCAGCGCATTGGCTTGTTAGCAGAACCTGAAAAAACCGACTATGGTTATCGAGATCATCCATCCGACGCGGTGACTAAAATCCGATTTATCAAACGTGCGCAACAAGCCGGTTTTACGTTAAAAGAAATCACCACATTGTTAGCGCTTAACGGCTCACATTGTGCCGATGTACGAAAACTCGCCGAACAAAAATGTCAGCAAATCGAGGAGCAAATAAAAGTGTTAATGGCTCTACGTCAGGTATTGGAAATCCTAGGCGATAGCTGTCAACAGTCGGCTTCTTCGCTGTTAGCGTACGATTTTTTCCAAATTCTGAGACTACCCCGTAAAGGCCTAACCTGCCATCTGGTGTACGTCAGTAAAGAGGCGCCAGTGGCGCACAATTGCTTCAAACAGCCGCCAGCAAACTAACCAACGCCGGTGGCATTGAAGTGATCACCCAACTATTACCCGGTAAACCCAATCAAGTGCTTTGTGAATATCAAGACCAACATGCGATTGATTTAACGGTGATGGGTGGTCTGGGCTTTAAAGCCGTAGAGGCCGGTTACAAGGTTTGTTTCAGTGCTGCACTGACCTTGATTGAAGCACTGGAACTGGCGGAATTAAAAGGAGAGCTGAAAAAGAAGATTAATCAGCTACTGAAATTTGATCTATTAATCATCGACGAACTCGGCTACCTGCCTATGAACAAACAGGGCATGCACAACCTGTTTCAGCTGATTAATGCCATGTATGAATACCGGTCAATCATCTTGACGACTAATAAGGAATTCACCCACTGGGGAGAGTTCTTCTTTGACGGTAATGTCGCTGTACCTATCGTGGACAGAATCATCCATCATTCACACATTTTTATGCTGGGAGGGGAAAGCTATCGACTGAAATCAAAACTGAATAAGTAATTTTTCTCTGGAAAAGTGGCTCAAAAATTAATGGCCGAAAATGGCTCAATTCTGTTGGCCATTGACAGAAATAACACGCCTTTCGTTTTTTCAGCAAAAGAACACCTAAAAACGACCTCTTTCGAACTTACTTTAACGCTTTTTTATTGAACAATAGACACCGTTCCGGAGCAGAACCAACGACTCGTTAATTGCAAGTAATGAGTCAATCAAACATAATTTTGGAGTTGTTTAAATGAATCAATTGAAAAGCCTATTCTTCACTGAGCGGAAAAAAGCTCTGTTAGCGTCTGCTGCTGTATGTGCGTTTGCATTCGGACCCGAAGCAGTGGCGGGTACTGGCGGTACCGAGTTCGACGACATCTATACCCTGTTGGTCGGCTGGACTCAAGGTACTTTGGGTAAAATCATTGCCCTGGGTATGTTTATGGTGGGTTTGTCTGCCGGTATCGTCAACCAATCTATCGTATCTGTAGTTATCGGTATTGGTGGCGCTCTGGCGCTGTACTACGGCCCAACCGTTATCAACGGTGTTGTTGCCGCCCTGATTTAACGCCAGAATTATCGCCCGTTGTCGAAAGCGGGCGATAGGCTCTTTTGTTAGTGAGTGTTTAAAAAGGCCGCCCATCAAAAATGTGCGGCCTTTTTTTAAAGGATTTTTTAGAGACAAAATAATAATCAAAAGAGGCAGAAAAAGCGCATCTTTCGACCCGACGTAAAGAAAATCGTTTCTTTAAAATATAAGCCTGTTTTCTTAAATTCAGGAGATCCTTTATGGGCGCATTTGTCTATGAAAAACAACTCAAACGACACACGTTAAGTGAACTCGTCCCGGTAGAATCCTTTGACGAGGAAACATATTTGTTCACCATGGCCGATGGTTTTATCGGTTTTGGTTTTGTCGCCAAACCACTGCCGGGCGGTGACGAGTCAGTAACCCAGCGATTGAATGTCCTGTTCTCGTTCGATTACCCCAAAGAGAGCTTCATTCAAATCATGCTGATGGGGTCTCAAGATATTCGTCCGACACTGGACAATATTAAGCACATTCGCAACACTAAAGATGAAGCGCTGAAAGAGTCGCTGAATAATCGTCTAAAAATGCTGACAGAAGGATCAAATCAAGCGATCAGTCTGCATGCTCAATCGTATGTTCGCGAGTACAAAGTCGTTTTCACCATAAAACTTCCTCTTGAGCAAAAAAACCAATTACCGAAACAACATGATATTTCGGCTGCACGAGATCTTCGTTTGTCGTTTGAGCAAACATTGAAATCCGCTGGGTTTGTCCCGCAAACAATTGATGCGGAGCTTTATTTGCGCGTGGTTGGGCAAATACTGCATTGGAGCCCTTCAGCAAACTGGCGATGCCCAGCGAAATATTACGATGCCACAGCACCAGTCAATGAGCAATTGAGCGAATATGACGACATGATACAGACCGATGCCAACGGTGTCTGGCTCGGTAATAAAAGATTGCGGATCCTGTCGCCAGGGCGACTACAAGGACAAATGAGCCTTCAAAATATGCGGCGCATGATTGGCGACCCATTAACCGGCGCCCGTGGAATTCACGGTAACTTTTTTATCAACCTGAATATCTTTATCCCGGATAACGCTGCCGAAAAACAGAAAGCCGACAAAGAGCGTAATGTCATCAATTACCAGGCGTTTGGGCCGATGTTGAAATTCAATCCGAAACTGATATTCAAAAAAGAAAGCACCGACCTATTGTTCAAGTCCATCAACGACGGTGACCGGATTCTCAAAATCAAGTTGTGTGTTGGATTGTTCACTGACTCACTGGATAAAAGCGAAACCCGGCTAACAGAAGCTCAAACCTATTTCAGCGAAATCGGCTGGAGCATGAAAGAAGACAAGTACATCACACTTCCCATGTTAGTGAATTCACTGCCACTTTGCGCCGACCTTAAAGCGGTACAATTTCTGCAACGTTACAAACGTTGCGGTTCCAAACACGCTGTCGAATTTCTGCCCATTATCGCTGACTGGAGTGGTACCGGCACACCGCAGTTGACGTTTATTTCTCGCGGCGGCCAGATCATGAACATGGATATTTTTGATTCCAACACAAACTACAATACGTGTATCGTAGCGGCGTCCGGATCCGGAAAATCGTTTTTGACCAACGATATTATTACCTCGTATATCAGCTCCGGAGCCAAATGCTGGGTGATTGATATTGGGCGTTCTTACGAGAAATTGACTCATGCCATTGGCGGCGACTTTGTTGAGTTCGGTGAAAAGAGCCAAATTTGTCTGAATCCGTTTCAGATTATCAAAAATTACAATGAAGAAGCCGACATGTTGGTAGGTATCATTGTGTCCATGGCCGCTATGGAAGATAAGCTGTCCGATCTTCAGCATGCCAGATTACGCTCAATCCTAAAAGAATTATGGGATGAGTACGGAGTCGGAATGACCGTTGACCGGGTTGCTGAAAAATTACTCCAAGACCAAGACCGTCGCGTTATTGATATGGGGCACCAGTTATTCGCATTTACCAGTACCGGTGAATACGGCCGGTTTTTTAATGGGGAAAACAACGTCAACTTCAATAATGCACTGACCTGTCTTGAGCTCGAAGAACTCAAGGGGCGCAGCCATTTACAGCAAGTCGTGTTGCTAATTCTGATTTACCAGATCCAGCAAGCTATGTATCTGGGTAATCGCGATCAGCGAAAAATCCTCATCATTGATGAAGCGTGGGATCTGCTTGCCAAAGGCAATATTGCTCGATTCATTGAAACCGGGTACCGGCGCTTTCGGAAATATAACGGGGCCGCCATAACCATTACCCAGTCACTCAATGACCTGTACAGCTCGCCATCTGGCGTGGCGATCGCTGAAAACTCGGCCAATCTCTACCTGCTTTACCAAAAGCCGGAAACCATTGAGTCCATTAAACGCCAGAACCGGTTAATGATCGGAGAGGGCGGTTATACGTTTTTAAAATCAGTACATACCGTGACCGGGCAATATTCTGAAATATTCTTCGTAACCAGTTATGGCGTGGGGATCGGCCGGCTGATAGTGGATAAATACACCAAGCTACTTTACTCAACCCATCCGGACGATATTAAAAAAATATCGGAGCGAACCCATCGCGGCATGACAACCGCCGAAGCGATCGAAGACATTCTTGTTTCAGATGACTAACCCCTAAACGTTAATATCACCCATTGAGGCAATACCATGGCAGAAAAAACCGAACCCACTACACGAGCTACACAAGATGGCTATATGAGACGAAATTTCATCAGCGAATGCAGGGATAGTCGTATTGTCGTTGAGGCGTATTTTTCCCCAAACATACGACGTATTTACCGTCGACATTTCGACGGGTTATCGCGTGCCGTATATCTACTTCGTTTTTATTCGCGCACTTCCCGTATCAATGGCGTTGAAAATTCCCTAACTAAAGACATTAGTGATCTGATGGACGAAGTGAATGAAAGCCTGCGGAAAAAAATCACGGTTGCCGAACACATTCTTGTCAATAACAACATTAAGGTAACGACATCGCAATTTGAGAAGCTCAATGTGACCATTATTGACCCATTAGCCAATCGGTTTCTGCAAACCATCAAAATGGCTCAAGATCTCGATGAAAAACTCAGCTCTCTTTGGCTTGCGTGCGTACTTGACGACGAGCAGCGCATGAAAGCCATGGCGGAAATCGAAAACGAATTGCGGGGCATACAGGGCAAATCCCGGACTATTAGCTTGGGACTAAGGGATCGCGTGCGTTTACAACGATCAACCAATGAACAAGCAATAGAAGCCGATGACAATCTGATAGCAGCGGCATCTACTGATGAAGGGGAGTTGGACGAAGAAATAACAGAAACAAATAAAATAATCGAGGAAACTGCTTCGACAAGAAAACCCAGAAAAACGAGTAAAGAGGTCAAAGATCAGGGCGAGGTCGAGGACGAAGAATCAAGCACATCCGAACTTAAAGAAAAAGAAGACGCGACTGCATGATCAAAGCGCTCACCCCTTGCTTATTGTTCGCCTTGTTATGTGGCGGCTTGGTAAACGCCGGTGAAGCCAATAAGGAAGCAAATGGGGATGGATCGCCGTTGTTTTACGGTGTCTCAGACGGACGCGAGCAGTCGGCGTCCGTTCCGACTAAGTCACCTTTTTACGAAGACAAGGAGAGAGGCTGGTTCTGGTATGAAGATCCCGTTTTTGATGAGGAACCTGCTGAAGAAGCTGCTTCGCCACCACCACCTGTCCAGGAAAAGAAAATCGAACCGGAACAACCAGCAAAGCCACCGGGGGCAAAACCGTTATCGGCAGAGTGGTTTCGTAAAAACATGGAAAAGTATCGTGATAAAGCGATTGATGAGCCCACGCAACAGAACGTGTCGGCTTACATGTACCTGCAAAGGGTAATGCTGGATAAGGCTGAAAAGTTTAGCGAGGTTTCGCAGCGAGTGGTGATGAGCGATCCCGTACTTGACGAAAATTCAAGGCGCCCCATCGCAACCTTCGGTGCCTTTGCCATGGATGATAGGGCGACCAAGGGAACTGAAAAAGCGGCTAAAAAACTCGCCGAGAACGCGGGGCTTTGGTTTTTTTATGCCAGTACCTGTGAGTTCTGTATAAAAGAAGCCGGTGTTCTAAAAGGTTTGATGAATGCCTACGGCTTCAAGGTTTTGCCTATTGCCCTGGATGGGTTACCTCTGCCTGGGGGTGAATTTCCTGATTTTACGATTGATCGTGGTCAAGCAAAGAAATTGGGTGTTGAAACGACGCCCGCCCTGTTTTTAGTTAAACCAGGGCAGAACGGCGACGCCATTCAACTTGGACAGGGTTTGTTATCGGGTGACGAGATCATCAAACGAGCCATTGCCTTGTCTCACCAAAATGGCTGGCTGAATAGCGACGAGTACCAAGACACCTTAAAAGTAAAACCCATGCAAGTGGATAACGAGACCCTCCAAAGCATTGACGAGAAAGTAATGGATAAGCCAAACGAACTGGTCAAAACCATTCGCAATAATCTAAGAAAACAATTTTGAGATTTTAAACTATGTGGAAATCAAAAAAAATGTATCAGATTCGAGTACTCGAAGTCCGATGTTACAAGCAGTAGTCTAATGGGAATCCAATATGGACAAGGTTACTTCCTGTCAAGAGATCAACTGTCGCAAAAATTTGTCAAAACCAAACAAGAAAAGCCTGGCAGGGATTTTTATGAGCGACGCTTCGATGGCTTCCGAGATTTAATGTGGATCTGAACTATGCGTAATCACTCTTTGCTGTTTTTGACCTGTTTGCTGCTTATTATTGCAGGCCCAGCAAAGGCTGGCTTGAATGATGAATTGAAAGGCATGTTTGACGACATGATTAACGTCACTCCAGGTGGATCCTATGACACACAGCGGCGTGGAGTGATTACTGGCGGGAGTATTGTTAGTCGCAATAAAGTCGTAAATCCCAACCTGATTTCATTTGTACCGCCTGGCGTAAAGGCGGGTTGCGGAGGGATTGATTTATTTGGGGGATCGTTCTCATATATTAACGGTGCGCAATTTACTCAGCTTATGCGTAGCGTTGCGCAAGCCGCAGTGGGTTATGCCTTTCAGCTTGCCATTGAAGGTATGTGTCCAACCTGCGCCCAGGTCATGACTAAGTTACAAAAAGACATAGAGTTTATTAACTCGTTAATGAAGAATTCGTGTGAAGCTGGAAAGCTCATTGTAGATAACACGCTACGACCTGGCCTGGAGTCGATCAATGAAACATTCAAAAGTAACTTGTCAACGAAACTATCGACTGATACCGGTTTCGTATCGGATTGGTTTCAGGCAAAGGAAGATAAAAGTTCCTCGCCCGATAAAAAGGCAATTGATGCAGGAAGAGCCGATATGTTCACGGGCAACGTTGTGTACAAATCACTGAATAATGCGAACGCTACGACCTGGTTTCAGCATGGTGACGAGCAGCTTAAAGGCGTGCTAATGAGTTTGACCGGAACCTATATCGCCGCAAAGAAAGCGGATAATAGTGGCATCGAATATAACTTTAAGCCCAGCAAAATCGAGCCTAGGGATTTCATTGAAGGCGGAATGCTTACAATTTACAAATGTGAATCAGGCGAATGCTTGCTACCGGGTGATAGCACAGAAACAATACAAGTAACTGGAATGAGAGAGCGCGTAAAAAAAATGGTTCTTGGTAGCGGTACTTGTGTAGGTTGCACAGGCGGCATTCTGAGGAAAATGCAAGAGCGAACTGGCGGGGCTGTGTTCAGTCCGGAAGAAAAGCAATTTATTGAAGCAACGTCTCCGGGCGCTTACGGTCTTTTAACAAAATTAGCGCACGAACCCGGCGCTGCTTACGTAATTGCTGAGCAATTAACTAACGTTCTTGCGATAGAACTTACCAATAAGCTTGTCGACGAAATGTATGACACGGTAAGAAATTCAATTGAGAGCAGCGGGAAAGAAATGGACACCAAGATGCTGGCAACGATGCGAGATAGAAGAGAAAAAATCAATGAAGAGCGCCGGGTTGTTGGGCAAACGATTGCTGGCGTTTCGATTGTGCTTAGTTCGTATTCGGACATAGAAAAAGACTTGCGAAATAACGCATTCCACAAATCCCAGTAGTTGAGAATAGTGTATGGCCTACGAAATCATAAGCATCGGTGATGGCGAAATGCTCTATAACGCCTTCCAGGGGGTGGCGATGATATTTGGAAATAATAGTCTAAACAAACTTATCAGCGCCGGATTTGCGCTGGGGATACTGCTGATTTCGCTCCGCTACCTGACCGATCAGGAATTCCCTTTGCGATATGCTTTGGTGGGGTTGATCCTGTATTTGGTGATGTTCACTCCAAAAGATACCGTCACTATTGAAGATATTTACTCAGGACAGGTCAGGGTCGTTGCTAATGTCCCAATAGGCGTGGCAATTCCCATGTCTGTCATATCGACAATGGGCGTCAAAATGACAGAGATGTTTGAGACCGCGTTCTCGACACCGGCAGAAGCCAACATGTTGCAACACGGTTATTTGGATTCGCTCAACACGCTGATCAAACTACGCAATATAGGGACGGGGACAGCAGGGTCGAACAATGGATTGAGTGGTGACCTTTCCAAAACCATCAACGCGTACATTGAAAACTGCGTGATGTTTGATCTGGAAATCGCAACAGGAAATCACGAGGTATCCAGAGAATCTTTGCAAAAATCCCCCGATTTGTGGGATGCCATGAGAACGACGTTTATTAACCGCGACATTATGGTCTATTTGCCAAACGCTCCCGCTGGCGAACAAAAATCATGCGAAAATGCTTATAAAGCGGTTAATGAGTATATGGCAGGCGGAGATTTTAAGGCTCAGTGGGCTAAATACATGCAAGGCGTGTTAGATATTCACGATCCAGCGGTTTCGCCAGAGGATAGAATAGATGTTGCAGCACAGGCTCTAAGTTTAGCGGGTATAGATGCGCAGACCTATATGCGCAACGCACTAATGGCCTCTTATTTAAAGGATGGCCCGGCGGCTTTCATCAAACGGACAGGACAGGAGCAATTAAATCTGCAATGGGCCGGTGAACAGACCATGTTCAACCAAATTGAACGACCGCTAATGGCCTTTGTTGAGATGTTTACCGTCGCTACATCACCCATCGTCGCATTTTTGTCCACACTCGGACCTGTCGGTATGACCATGATCGTGCGTTATATCCAAATGATGATTTGGATAGCGTTATGGGGGCCGGTTATGGCGGTGTGTAATCTTTACATCACCATAGTGACATCCCGCGCAATGGATGCGCTGGCTACTCAAGCCGCTGACAATGGATCAGCGCTGTCTTCGATGGTAATGCATGATAAGCTTTATCAGACGCTGGAAATCTGGTTGTCCGCAGGTGGCATGTTAGCATCAAGCGTACCGGCCTTATCACTGATGCTGGTGTACGGCGGCTCGGTTGCTGCGACCAATCTCTCTGGCAAAATGACATCGGGGGCATCCAACAGCGTGAATCCCGGCAGACTTGCCCCTGATCCTGTTTCAATAGAGTCGTCAATGAAATTAGGTTCGATGGCTGAATATTCGCCCAACACCGGCGCCAAAAAATCGGGCATGGCCGATACTCTATTTTCGGCCTCTTCGACGTTTGGTCGTGCATCGCAAAGCGCGACGGACTCTCTGCACAGTGCGAGCGCAACCGCTTCGCAGGCGCTCAACAGCATGACACAGTCAACTAACCGATCTGGTTCCATGAGCAGTGATTCAAATTCCGTTATGAGTTCACTGACAAACTCAACATCCGAATCCGACAACTGGGCGGCGTCAACGGGTAGAACCATAGGTGACAGGGTTGGGACTATACAAAGCGAAAAAGAAGCGGTGTCGGCGGCGGTCAGTGGGGCTTTGGCGGCGGGGCTTTCCACAGGGAAGGGCATTAATCCTGCCACTTTGGGCGCCAGTGCCCAGGCTCAATTGCAGTCTACAACGGGTATGGATGCGGCCAAATCCAAAGAAATATCGGATCAAGTGCAGGACACTTGGAGCAAAGGCTATGCCGGTAGTTCTCAAGTCGCAAAAATGCAACAAAGCGCTCAGCAACATTCAGATCAAACATTTTTTGGCTCAGAGGAAATGAAGGCGAAAGGCGAACAATACCTCAGCCAGTTGCAAGCCGTAGATCAAGCCAGTGAAAAATTTACGCAAACTGCATCGATGCAGGATTCAGCAGGAAAATCACTGTCGCTCCCTTATCAGGATTTGGCAACAAGGCTTAATAAATCCGGTGCGCTCCCCGATATTAACCGTGCAAATAATAAGCTGGAAAGCAATATGAGTGATAAAGATAAAGCCAATCTCTCTGAAAACGCGCAATACGAAATTAACCGGTCGAGCGCGAGCGGTCTCGTTGGTGGAGATCGTGATGCGCTGGCGGGATTCTTGAAGCTTAATCAGCAGGATCCCGTAAAAGCCGCCGAAATACTTAACTCGGCAATAATGCCTGCCTCCAGTGGATCAGGCGTTAATATCAGCCCCACGGAATTCAAAAAAGACAGCCAGTCCGTTGACGGTATTGTCAGTAATGAAGCCGCTGCCGGCTTTAGGTCAAAAGCCAAAGGCGAAGACGGCGACCATGACACTGGTGGCGGCGTTGAAGGCGGTAATGGACGCGGATCTCCAATCAAACAGTCTGTGCCGCAAATGGCTACCCATCAAGAGCACGGACAAAAACCATCCGCAGATCATGGCGCCACAAAATCGTCGCAAGCGACAGGCGGTAAACCGGTCACGCCCGCATCAACAGCCGGATCACAGCGTTCTAAAGTGGATGCCGCTCTCAAAAACGCCAACCTCGGCAATGCAGGTGAATTCAGAAGCAAAATTGAGTCTGGCGGAAAACTGGGTAGCAAAGATACATCGGGCATGATGGGTAGCGCAATGAAAAACGAAGGTCATCTCGCTTACGACAACGTCGCTAAGCCCGCAATCAGTGCCGCAACCACTGCGGCCGATTTTGCAACCAGTACGGCAAGATCAGCGTTAATTGCCTCCGACAAAGCGTTTAAACCCATAGATGATGCTATAAAAAACACTTTTGGCGGCGGTGATAAACAGCCCAAGCAGCCAAGCAATCCGTCTGACAACGATCTCCCTCCAACCCCAAAAAAATAACTCATTAAGGTAACAGCGTGCTAAAGTCAAAAAACAAAAAAAGATATATAAGCTAAACAGCCAATTCCAGACTCAAGCCAACGAACTTGGGCAAAAATTCAATGCGCAACTTCGTCAAGCTAAAAAGGAGTTGAGTTGAAGGAATTTCAAAACAAAAGCATCAATTGCCAGAATAATGTTTTTGGCGAAAACTTAAACATTACAAAATGGTAATGTTTTGGAAGGCTTCCTGCAATGTGATCGAGGTTATCCTATTTCTGAAATCAGGCATTTCTGTCTGATATGAAAGAGGATTGAAAATGAGCAATAAACACAACAAATTTATGATGCCCCTATTGGCAATGGTTATCATGGTTAGTACGGCTGTTAACGTGGCGCAAGCAAGTGATTCGAAGGAAAAGGATGCAAAAGAGCTGCAGCTGTTTAGCCAAGCCAAAATTTCTTTATCCGAAGCGATCAAAGCAGCCGAACAAAAAGTCGGCGGCAAGGCCATGGAAGCCGAAATCGATGATGAAGCCAGCAGCGTTCAATTCGAGATAGAGGTTGTTAAAGAAGGTAAGGTGCATAACGTTCTGGTCGATGGCAATACCGGTAAGGTGCTTAAGGTTTCGCTAAGCGATGAGTCTAACGAAGGTGCTGAAAACGAGAAACAGTAAGCTATTAATGCCGGAGTAACGCCCCGGCATTTTTTTGAGGCTATGAAAATATTAATGATTGAAGATGATTCTGAGACTAGAAATTATGTCTCGGCAGGTTTGAAAGAGGCCGGCCATACGGTCGATTTGGCTAAGGATGGCTACGAAGGCCTACTCATTGCCAAAGAAGGCAATTATGACCTTCTTATTGTCGACCGTATGTTGCCCCACCTTGACGGATTGACCGTGGTAAAAACCCTGCGAAGTACGCAGTGTAATGTGCCGGTACTGTTCCTGACCACAATGTGTGGCATTGATGACCGCGTTGAAGGTTTGAATGCAGGCGCGGACGACTATCTGGTCAAGCCGTTCGCTTTCAGCGAGCTTGCCGCACGGGTTAACGCCTTGCTGCGCAGACCACGGGAAACGGCTGAACTGAAAGTCTTACAAGTCCGGGATCTTGAGATCGATCTGTTGAAAAGACTGGTTAGGCGCGATAGGCAAGTTATCGATCTTCAGCCAACAGAGTTTCGTCTGCTTGAGTATCTTGTTCGCCATGCCGGACAGGTGGTAACGCGCACCATGCTGCTGGAAAATGTCTGGGATTTTCATTTTGACCCCAAAACCAATATTGTCGAAACCCACATCAGCCGCCTGCGCGGCAAGCTGAATACCGGGAACAAGTCTGATCTTATCCATACAGTTCGTGGCGCAGGATATATCATCCATGAAACTACCTAGTATTGCCAATACCACCAGTTTTAAACTGTCAGCCTTATATTTGGGCCTATTTTTGCTTTCTTTTCTGGCCATTGGCATAACGGTTTATTTGTTGACTTACCATACACTGGAACAACAACTTAAAAATACAATCGAGACAGAAACCATTCTGCTAAAAGCGGAATATGATTCTAGTGGGCTAGCTGAATTAAAAAAGGAGATTGGGGAAGCAGGCGTTTCGGTATCTCATACCCTTCGGGAATATGGCGTTGTAAACCAGCATGGCGAGTTGATAGCAGGAAATTTCGGGGATTTTAAACCGTTAGCAGGATGGCAAATTATCAGGCGTGGGACTGAGTCTATTAACTATGACGAAGAACCCCCAAACCTTTATGTCAGAGTTATCGCGTTACCTAATGCCATGTGGCTGGCTGTTGGTCAGGACGGCGACTACATTCAAGAGGCGGGGGAAGCGATTATTCAGGCTTTTATTTGGGGCTTGGTATTGGTTATTTTTCTGGGTGCGGGCGGCGGATTGTATCTTAGTCATACATTTCTGAGAAAAATCCAGCGCATTACCCAATCAACGCAGGCCATTATTGCTGGTGATCTGAAACACCGACTGCCGGTTTCAAAAAACCGCGATGAACTGGACAAACTCGCAGTATTGCTAAACCTGATGCTGGATAAAATCGGGGCATTGATTGACAACGTTCAGCAAGTCTCCAATGACATTGCCCACGATTTACGCACGCCGATCAGCCATTTGCAATTCAGGCTTGAGGATGCTGTAAAAAGGGATCTTTCGGCAGAGCAGTACAAAGAACGAATCGCCTTCGCTATTGAAGAAGTCGATGGAATTCTCAATACGTTCTCCGCCCTGCTGAGAATTTCGCAGATTGAATCCGGCTCCCGCCGTAGTGGTTTCAAGACCGTCAATCTCAGCGAGATCGTTGTTTCCGTCACCGATGCGCTGTATCCAGTAGCGGAGGAACAGGGAAAAACCATCAGTGTAGACATTGACCCGGACGCAACACTGACCGGTGATAAAGAACTGCTGACGCAACTGGTTTTCAACCTGCTGGAGAATGCCATCACTCATACGCCAGGAAACACACAGATCAAGGTCAGCCTGAGATCGTCAGGCGCTCAAGCTGAATTTATGATTGCCGATAGCGGCCCGGGGATTGCCGAAGCGCACCGTGAGAAAGTATTTCAACGTTTTTATCGGCTGGAACAAAGTCGCACAACGCCGGGCAACGGTCTCGGTCTCAGTATCGTTGCAGCCATTGTCGATCTTCATGGCGGCGCCATAGCGCTATCGGATAACAATCCAGGCCTTAAAGTTGTCATCCATTTCTGTAACAATCAGATTATGGCTCAATGAAAATCAGCAGAAACAAATTCTTCCCGGTAATATTGTTTTGTTTACAGTCTGGTTGTTCCCAGTACCAATCAAAACCACTGACGGAACAAGCCGTGGAGCTGCAACTTGAAACACCCACAGCGTATCAGTTAAGCATTCAAGCCGCACAGATTAAGCATCCTTTACTCAAACCCATACCGTTTAATATCCAGGATGGTCTGTCGCCGGATGAAGCGGCTATTTTGGCGGTATTGCGCAATCCGGAATTACGTGCGGTAAGAGATCAACATGGCATTGCCAACGCACAACTTTTGCAGGCAGGCTTATTGCCTGACCCTCAAGTCTCCTACAGTCTTTCCGCGCCTTCCGGTGGCTCTAACCTGGACTCAAACAATGCCTTCGGTATCGGTCTGAGCTGGCAGGCGACGGCCTTGATTTGGCGGGAAAACAAAATAACGGCCGCCGAAAAACAGCAACAGGGTGTCGATCTGCAAATTGCTTGGCAGGAATGGCAAATAGCTCAGGCAGCAAAATTGGCCGTTTATCAATTAATCATTTACAGCAAACAACAGGGGTTACTAACCGAAATGGCGCAGCGTTTGGAAGATAACCGTGCGCGACTGCAACAAGCCGCTGACGAGGGTTTGGTCACGGAGCTTGAGCGGGTCGCCGCCGTGTCGGCCAAAAATCTGGTCGATATTCGTTTACTCGCACTTAAACTGCAAAAAAAACAGCAGCAACAACGTCTGAACCGTGCCATGGGATTCAAGCCTCATGAAGCAGTCAGGCTGCAACAGGATATAGAGCTACTAACCGAACTGAACACTCCGGCTTATGATACTTTAATACATGACGTAGAAAACTTGCGGCTGGATTTGATGGCCTTGAAACGAGGCTATGAGAGCCAGGAAGAGCGCGTGCATATCGCAGTATTGCAGCAGTTTCCGCAAATCAGTATTGGCTTTAATCATGGCCGGGATAACAGCAATCTATATACCATGGGCTTTGGCGTCTCGATGACAGTGCCCATATTCGATCGTAATCAGGGTCAAATCGCGCTTGATCGGGCCACACGTCAACAACTGTTCGATCAATATACCAGTCGGCTGTTTCAAGCCAGAGCCGATATTGCCGAATTGTTGGTCACTATCGCATCGATAAACAAGCAAATTCAATCCGTTCGTCATGCCATTCCCGATTTGGCCAATCTGGTTAACGCCTATCAGTCAGGTATCGAAAACGGCCAGGTTGACGTATTTAATTATTATGTGGCCTGGAACAGTCTGACGGATAAGAAAATTGACCTGCTAACCTTGGAATTGCAGTTAGTGCAGGCGGGGATTGCTTTGGAGGTAGCGAGTGGACTTTATCATGTGACCCCTGATTTTCATGGAAAATAATTATGAAGTTCTATTCTAAAATCACCGTCATCATTGTTTTATTACTAACTCTTGTTATCGGTAGTGCGGTGCTTTATTGGTTGGCAAAGCCGCACGATTTAACCGGATCGGACGCGTCGGCTTCCGAACCGGAGCCGGTTGCCCAGGTTGAAACGGTCAAACTAGAAAAAGGAGAAATCAAAGAAACTTTTACCGCCTATGGCGTGGTTTTGCCTTTACCGGACAAGTTGAAGACGGTTAGCGTGCCCTATACCAGTCAGGTCGATAAAATGCAGGTCAATCAAGGCCAGATTGTTCAGCAAGGCGATCTGTTACTGACCTTAAAGCCGGGCGCGAGCGCTATGTTGCAACTGGAGCAGGCGCAAAGAGAACTGGCGGCGGCATCACGCGAAAATCAACTGTTGCAAGAACGCATACGCCTGAAATTGGCGACTAAACAGGATTTGGTAGGCTCTCGATTGCGTGTCGAACAGGCTAAGGTTATGCTCAAAAATTTGGTTGACCAAGGCATAGGTAAAGAACAGCATATTAGGGCAGAAAACGCCGGTATTATCTATCTGGTTAATGTGCAACAAGGACAAATCGTTTCTGCCGGTATGCCGTTGCTACAGCTCGTTGACCAGAACCAGTGGATGGTGCGCCTGGGTATCGAACCGGAAGATTATGATCATCTGCAAGTCGATCAACAGGTATTGATTACGCCGGTCAATACGCCCGTTTCAGAACCGGTTAAGGGCCGTATTGAAATTATCACCCATCAAATTGATCCAACCACCCGCTTGCTCAATGTCTTTGTCAGGCCAGCGTTAAATCAGACTTTGTTAATCAATGACTTTGTTGAAGGTCGGATTATTATCTCCTTGGTTAATACCTTACTGGTTCCCCGGCAGGCGGTTTTGCCCGATGATGGCGGCTACAGTCTGTTTACGGTTGAAAACGGTCATGCCGTTAAGCATCAAGTACAACTAGGTCTGGAAAATGACACACAGGTTGAAGTGATAGCGACGGATTTAAAGGAACAGGACGACGCAGTCGTATTAGGCAACTACGAACTGGAATCTGGCATGGCGGTGTCCGTGGCGCCGAGCACCCAACTCGACAAAGGAGTATCACCATGACGGAATGGGCCCATTTACACCGTCGCTCTATTCTGTTTGCACTCAGTCTATTCGCCATCGCCGGATTCTTTGTCATTGGTAGTACGCCGGTCAGTTTGTTTCCTCAGGTGACCTTCCCAAGAGTGGTCATCAATCTCGACGCCGGCGACATGCCTGCTGAGCGCATGGCTGTTCAGGTCACCTGGCCGGTAGAAGAGGCTGTACGCGCCGTGCCGGGGGTGCTGATTGTCCGTTCTGCGACCAGTCGCGGCAGCGCCAATATTTCCATTAATTTTAACTGGGGCGTGGATATGGTTTCCGCCATGCTGCAGGTTGAATCCGCCATTAATCAAATTCGTTCAACGCTGCCTGCAACCTTGTCATTTGGCGTCAGACGCATGGATCCGACGATATTTCCCGTGCTAGGTTACAGTCTGTCATCCGCCAAGCATAGTCTGGTCGATCTTCGGGATATGGCGCTCTATCAAATCAGACCGATCTTGTCGGCCATTCCCGGTGTGTCAAAAGTGGATGTACTGGGCGGTGCAATTGCGGAATACCAGGTACTCGTCGATCCGGCGCGAATCAATGCCTTAGGTTTAAGTCTGGATGATATTGCCAAAGCCTTATCGACAGCCAATATTATCCAGGCGGTAGGCCGACTGGAGCAAAACTATAAGCTTTATTTGATACTAGCCAATACCCAGTTGCAGAGTTCGGAACAGATCGCGCAGACTATTTTACGGAGTGGTCAAAATGGCTTAGTCTTTCTTGAAGATGTCGCACAAGTGGTTAAAACGACCGCGCCGCAATGGCAAAGGATCACCGCCGAAGGTCGCGATGCCGTCCTGTTTCAAATTAATCAACAACCCGGCAGCAGCACGGTTGAAATTGCCCGCAACGCACAATCCCAACTGGAACTCATCAAACAGAAGCTCCCAGCTGATATCAAAATCGCCAAATGGTACGACCAAAGCGATTTGATTGTAGCCTCTGCTTTAAGTGTTAGAGAAGCCTTATTAATTGGCCTGGGCTTGGCCATTGTTACCCTGCTGGTGTTTCTACGTAATATCAAAGTCACCTTGATTGCTGCCATTACCGTGCCCATGGCTTTATCCACGACCGTATTAATACTGTATTTACTGGGACTTGGCTTTAATATTATGACCCTGGGCGGCATGGCCGCCGCCGTGGCGTTGATTATCGATGACGCGATTGTCATGATTGAGCATATTATTCGCCGCATGCGTGAAGCTTCAGGGACGTATCTGGAACGGATTCATCTGGCAGCCAACGAATTCAGTAAACCGTTGGCAGGATCATCAGCATCGACGATTATTATTTTTGCGCCTTTAGCATTTTTATCCGGCGTCAGCGGCAGTTTCTTTAAAGCCTTGTCTATCACCATGGCTTCAGCACTGTTTATCTCTTTTATAGTGGCTTGGTTAGCCGTGCCCTTGCTGGCCTCTCATACCTTGGCGCAAAAAGATACCGAACAGGAAGAAAACGGTCCGGTGACACGCTGGTTTCATCAACGCTATCAAAGCCTGCTGCAGCATATGTTGCCTAAGCCGTGGTTCATAGTGGCCGCACTGCTTCCTCTCCTAGCTACCGGTTTCTTTGGCTGGCAACAGACCGGCTCAGGATTTATGCCGTCGATGGATGAAGGTGGCTTTATTCTCGATTATCGGGCCGCACCAGGTACTTCGGTATCGGAAACGGACCGCTTGTTAAGACAAGTTGAAAAGATTCTGCACAACACACCTGAGGTGGAAACTTATTCGCGCCGCACCGGTAACAGTTTGGGAGGCTTCCTGACCGAAGCCAATGAAGGCGACTTTTTTGTGCGCTTAAAGCCATTACCCCGGCGCAGTCTGGATAAGGTGATGGATAGCGTTCGAGAACAGATTGGCATTCAAGTCCCGGGACTGAGCATTGAACTCGCCAAACTGATGGAAGATATCATCGGCGATTTAACGGCGGTTCCACAACCGATAGAAATCAAACTGTATTCTAATGATGGGCAGTTATTAAAAGAACTGGCGACGAAAGTCGCCCTGGCACTGGAAAAAATACCGGGCGTCGTTGACATTAACAATGGCGTCATTCCCTCCGGCGATGCGTTAAATATCCGTGTATTGCGTGATAAAGCCGCACTGGAAGGACTCAGTCCGGATGCCGTAACACAGACGCTTAATAATTATCTGAAGGGCACCATTACCACGCAATTGCAGGAAGGCCCCAAAATGGTCAATCTGCGCATCTGGATCCCTCGTGCCGAGCGCTCAACGATTCGGGCATTAGACAATCTGCGTATGCGCTCGCCAGACGGCCATTGGGTGCCGCTTAAACGGATTGCGAAAAACACCACGGAAACTGGGCAGGTACAAATCAAGCGGGACAACTTAAAACGCATGGTGGCAGTCACTGCCCGTATCAGCGGACGGGACATGGGATCTACCGTTGCCGACGTCATTAAAACGCTTGATCAACCCAGCATGTTGCCGCATGACGTTTATTATGTTCTGGGCGGGTTATATGAACAGCAACGCATCGCATTTCATGACTTGATTATCGTGTTTATCGCGGCGGTGGCGCTGGTTTTTGTCTTGTTACTGTATTTGTATGAACATTTTCATGTAGCGCTGTCGATGATGCTGACCACCTTGTCGGCGGTAGCGGCCGTGTTTGTCGGCTTATGGCTGACCAGTACCGAGTTAAACATCACCGCGATGATGGGTATGACCATGGTGATCGGCATCGTCACCGAAGTCAGTATCTTTTATTATTCCGAATACCAAAGCCTGCCTGAGTCAGAAGTGGGAATTCAGCGCATGATTACCGCAGGGAATAACCGCATGCGCCCGATTGCGATGACCACTGTGGCCGCGATTCTTGCGCTTATGCCATTGGCTTTAGGCATCGGCGCAGGCTCTGAAATGCTGCAACCATTGGCCATTACCATTATTTCCGGTCTGGTTGTCCAGATGCCGCTGGTGCTGATTTTACTACCGGCATTGCTCGCAATATTTTCAACGAAAAAAGGAGAGTCTGCTTTCGCTAAATCACGGTAAAAACAATTTGTACCTCGGATTACGCTATCGCTAACTCGACAAAAGGGTTCAACACCCATTAAACAACAGGAAAAAATCATGTACAAAAAACTATTAATCACAACTTTCGTCAGTTTAACCTTCTCTGCCGCCGTTTATGCCGAGGAAACCCGCGAGATAACGTTTGAAAAACTTCCAGGGGTTGTCCAGGCGTCGGCACTGAAGCATCTGGTTCGTAGCAGCATCACCAAAATCGAAGCCATCCAGGATGAAGGGATTACTAAATACGAAATTGAAAGTAAAAATGACGGTATCAGTAAAGATATCACTTTTGCCGCCAATGGCCTAGTGATGGAAATTGAACAGGGTATGCAGTTTGCGCAATTACCACTTGCCGCACAAAACGCGATTAAAAAAGATTACCCTAAAATCAAAATAACCGAGGTTGAAAGCGTACAGGAATTCTATTTTGACGTGGATGGTAATAATGTGGATGGTAAATCTGTCGAAGTTAAAGTCTTGGCATCGGGCGATATTAAAGATGACGATGCAACCGATAAAAAGGACTGAGACTCAATCATCATTGCCTCGCTAACATGCTGAAAAATCCGGTAACACTTATTCTACGAACCATCTGGCTAGACCCGGTTATCAGTTTGCTGATCGTGATAGGTATCGTGATTGGCACTTGGAGCCTGCTACGCGATTCGTTATGACTGGCATTAAGTGCCGTCCCGGCACATATCGAGGTCATCGTAGTGGAAACCTATCTGCGCCAATGTCCTGGCGTCACGGATTTCACGATCTGCATATCTGGGGCATGAGTACAACCGAGGGTGTCTTGACCGTCCATTTGGTAATGCCCGAAGGATACCCCGGTGACGCTTTCATGGACGACATCATGCGGACGTTGTAAGAGCGCTTTTCCATCCAGCACAGCACGTTGCAAATGGAGTAAGGAACGACCAGCCATGCCTGTACGCTAAACTCAAACACCGCGGATTCGCACAATCACGGAGATCGGTGATGCGTTCATACAAACCATCTCATAAGTGATTTTCAATGCCGATGCTGGTGATGAGCGTCTGGAAAATGAGGATGGAAATGAGTCATTGGTATGTGCCGATGCAGGTGTCGGTGCTTCGTACTAAGCTCGACGGGAATATCATGCTCATGCTGGTGATGTTCGTCGTGGGTGTGCTCATGATCGTGTTCCAGAGTCTTATGTGCATGGGAATGGTGATGCTGCTCAGTCAAGTGCAGCCAGATACCCAACCCCATCAACGTTCCAGCGACAACCAGTGTCAGCGTCAACGGTTCGCCCATTGCCAACGCCAGTATCGCACCGATGAACGGAGCGACAGAGAAGTAAGCTCCAGTACGAGCCGTTCCAAGGTGACGCAAGCCAACAACGAATAGAACCAGACTCACGCCATAGGCTAGAAACCCGACGACCAACGCCCCAGCGAGATTCAACAATGGCGGAACAGTTGTGCCTACAATGAAGGCCAAGGCTAAATTGATTGAACCGGCGACCAGTCCTTTCACCGAGGCAATCCAAGTCGCATCATATAGCGACACCTTACGGGTCAGGTTGTTATCGATAGCCCACATGAAACAAGCTCCAACGACGGCCAGAGACGGCCAAACACTGGTAAAAACCGCTTCATCCGGCCAACTTAAGACAGCGACCCCGGCCACAATGGCGATCATGCCTAATGCAATCCGCCAGTCGAAGTTTTCCTTGAAGGCGAACCACGCCAACAGTGCAGTGAATACCCCTTCGGCATTCAGCAGTAGAGAAGCCCCCGATGCAGGCATCCTGGTTAGGCCTAACATCAACAGTATTGGGCCGATGATCCCTCCCGTCACAATAGCACCAACAAACCACAGCACCTCATGCCGAGGCAATTTGACAGCAGGGGCTTTGCTAAAATACCTGTATAAGCTAAGGCCGACACCGGAACCTAAATACAACAGCCCAGCCAACATCCATGGACTAACTGCATTCAGCAGCAGTTTTGCGAGCGGAGTGCTCGCTCCGAATAATAGGGCGGCACCTAGGAGCCTGTCGGATAGGACTCAATATTCCGATCATTGCTTATCCAATACGGATTTTTGGTAGCAATGATTTTCCGGTTCGTTAACCGATTGCCACCATTTTACATTGAAATGGTGGGGCTTCAGTTCTGCCCAGCCAAGAGCGATTTCGGGGCATTTTCCCCGCTATCCGGCTGCCAACACATGCATTCGTTTTAAATTGAAGGCCATTGTCACCAACTTCCACTCACCCGTGACTGCGTCGAGGCCTCTCAACGAAAATTGGCGAAAGCCCAATACCTGCTTGATGATGCCAAACACGGGTTCGACGGTGCTTTTGCGTTTGCCATAAAGTGCTCGGCCACTCTGGGTTTGGAGTTTCCAGGCCATTTTGACCAGCGGGTCAGCGGTTTCAGGTTCCGGCGCATCGGGCATCAGACGTTGTTCCAGCGGCAGGTGATGGGCTTCGCGGCCCAATGCGATCAACGGTGTAATCTTCTGCTTCGCACAGGCCTGGATATTGTTGTTGCTGAAGTAGCCGTTGTCGGCCAGCAGTGTTTCCGGCTTGCCGAAGTTATCAGGCAAAGCCTTCAGTTCGCTCAACATCGGCTCGACTTGCTGTTTGTCGTTGGTCTGCTGGGTGAGTGTGGTGGCGACGACCAGCATACTGTCGACATCGACGGCGGCTTGGGCGTTGTAGCCCTGTACAAAACCATCGGCGCTCGGCATGATGCGCGATTCTTTGTCGGTTAGATTGATCTGGTCTTTCGCTTGGGGGCCGGTTTCTGGAGCCTTCGGCTCTTTGCCTCGGGGCTTTTTACCCGTCGCGCGCACGGCCTCGTGGCGGGCCAGTTTTTCTTGGTAGTCTTTCCGGGCCTGCTCGTCGCGTTCTTTAACCCGTTCGGCAATCTTGCTCTTGGCTTCCGCCAGGGCTTTCAAGCGGTCTTCCCGGCGCGCGATTTCGGCCGGCAGATCAATGCCGTCGGCCAATTCCTCTTGGTCGACGTCCGCAGCCTTTTTCAGCAGGGCCTGCACTTCTTCACGCAGCTGAGCTTCCAGTTTTTCGATGTGGCCGTGGGACAACGCTTTGTGCTTTGAGGCATTGGCTTTGATTTTGGTGCCGTCCAATGAAATCTGTCCCAGCTTGACCAGCTTCATGGCCTGAGCCAGCGCCAGAACTTGTACGAACAAGTCTTCCAGTTCCACCAGAAAGGTTTTACGAAAATGAGCCAGGGTGTCGTGGTCGGGATGGTGGTTGGCGGCAATGAACCGGAAAGCCACCGAATCGTAAGTCGCCCTCTCGATCTTACGACTGGAGAAGGTGCCGCTGGCATAGCCGTAGACCAGCAAGGCCAGCATCATGGCCGGATGATAAGCTGCTGAGCCGCATCCGGAATAATGGCGCGTCAATTTGGACAAATCGAGCTGGTCGATCACCTCAACGATAAATCGCGCCAAGTGCCCTTCCGGCAACCATTCGTCCACAGACGGCGGAAGTAAATACTGTTGGTTTCGATCAAATTGGATAAAACGACTCATAAAATCATGCCGATGAAATTGTTGAACTCAACGCTATTTTACAATATATGAGGCTTAAAAGCTGATAAGTCCGACAGACTCCTAGTGCAGCAGGTACGCCTGCTTGGCGTAGTCCATCTATTAACTTCATTAAATACATCCCCCTCATTAGAGGTTGTTAGTAGGGTAAACACAGAACCAAGTATAAGACAGACAAGACCTAGCGTCCCAAAATAACCGTTTGACGAACAGTCATTCCGACTTGCGAGCCTCACACTTGCCCCCTATCAATCAAGGCGCTGAGTCATACATTTAATTGCTGTTTGTTTTCTCGTATGCTAGCTTATATAAAGAATTGATTTTTTCAGCTCAAAGAGGCCTTGTGCTAACAGCGTTGCATTTAAAAAGAAATCGTCCTTACCTGCACACGTTGGTGTTCGTGCTGCTGGTGAGCTGGATTTCTTTGACCATTTCTGCAACCTGCACCATGCCTATGCCCTCGGTATTGACGGCAATGCCCGATCACATGCAGGGATGTTCGGAATCCGGCGCACCTAAGCATACGTCAAAGACTATGCAGGATTGCACGTTCAAGCCCTGTCTTGACTCGCAAACTCATTCATTCCCCGATTTTCATCGTCTGACTAAACCGGATCTGCCGGTTTTTATTCTTAGCCTCATTGGGACGTTTTTTTGCTTATTTCTAAGCTATCCACCCACGAAAGTTCCTCTTCGTAAAGCTGACCCGCCGCTCGGGCGACGGATTCTGCTCATCTATCGGTTCTGCACACTGCTGAATTAGCCACCCCTCGAAATCGAACCCTGCCACACCTTTAAAACGGGTATGGCTTACTGTAGTTCCGCGCTTGGGAGCTTGTTTGTTCCGATTTGAGAGGAAAACTCCATGTTTTTCGTTATTTGTCCGTCACCGCTACGTCGCGTTAATCCGGCGTGGGTAGCGGTAATTTTCTGGTTGGCGCTGTTTTCGCCTGGCCTGGTTTTTCATATTTCAAGCAGCACTGTCCGTGTGGTTTTGGCTGAGGCGCTAGCCGAAACGCGGCTCACTAACAGGGATGAATCTATCCTGACACTCAACCAGGCGATTGAACTGGCCCTCACTGGTAACCCCGGACTGGCGGAAATCAGGGCGCGAGCCGAGGCGATGGCGGCCGTGCCTTCCCAAGAAGGTACTTTGCCTGATCCGACGCTCAGATTCGGCGCTCTTTACCTGCCTACCAGCAGTTTCAACCTGCACCAGGATGATTTTACCATGATGGAAGTAGGCGTTAGCCAGGAGATTCCTTTTCCCGGTAAGCTGGCATTACGGGAAAAAATCGCCGAGCAGGAAGCGCTGGCCGCCGCTGACTCCGTTGATGAAGCGCGATTGCGACTGGTGCGGGAAGTAAAACAGAGCTGGTGGCGGCTATTTTATTACGACCGGGCTTTAAACCTGCTGGACGAATCAGAACATTTTTTCCAGCAGCTCATCGACATCGCTCAGGCCAAATATAAGGTGGGCAAAGGGTCGCAACAGGATGTGCTGCTGGCCCAGCTCGAACTGTCCAAACTCAAGGACGAAAAGTTGAACCTGGTCATTATGCGTCACAGTCAAAACGCCCGGATCAATGCCTTGCTGGATCGCGCGGCGGAAACGTCTGTGCAAATACCGGCGGAGGCTGAGTTCAAGTTGCCGGTCATTGTCGAGCCTGCCTTGCAGGACAAGGCCTTACACATCCGTCCTTTATTTGCGCAACACCGCAAGATGCTGGATGCGGGGCTAGCCAAGGTCGATTTGGCGCAAAAGGGTTTCTACCCTGACTTCACTGTGGGCGCTTATTATGATGCTCGTCAGAACACGCCGTCAGGGCAGTCGCGTAGCGATTTCGCCAGTGTCCAATTAAGTATCAATGTGCCGATTTATGCTAACCGCAAGCAAGCCAAGGCGGTTGATCAGCGCCAGAGTGAACTCTTGCAGGCGCAATATGCATTACACGACGACCACCGCAAAATTCAGGCTGAGATCGCTGCCAAAGCCGTCGAGTATCAACAGACAAAAGAAAAGCTGTTACTGCTCGAACATGAAATCATCCCGCAGGCTCAGCAAGCCGTTAATTCCCTACTGGCTGGCTATCAAGTGAGTCAGACGGACTTTACCGATCTACTGCGCACGCAACTGAGCTTTTTCCAATATCAGACTCAGTATTGGCAAGCGTTGACCAACACTCAGCAAATTTTAGCCGAGTTATCCGCTGAAGTCGGCGAGGAGTTGAGCCATGACTAAATATTTCTTGGCAAGTTTGATTTTAATGCTGGGCGTAGGTTTGGGATTCTGGGTGGGCCGTCAAGAAGTACTGCAAAACCCGAATTCTACCGCAGTCAGCGAACGGAAACTGCTGTATTACCGTCATCCGATGAACCCTAAAGTGACCTCTCCGACGCCCGCCAAGGACGACATGGGCATGGATTACCTACCGGTTTACGCGGAAGACCAGAGTCCGCCGGAAGCGCAGTCACAACAGGGAAAAATTCTGTATTATCGGCATCCCATGGGTGCGGCGGATACCTCGCCGGTGCCTAAAAAGGATGAGATGGGCATGGATTACCTACCGGTCTATGAAAGCGAACTGGCGAGTGCTGGGCAAATTCAGATCAGCCCGGAAAAAATCCAGAAACTGGGTGTAAATACAGAAACCGTGACGAACCGCACGCTGACTCGCAGTATTCGCGCCTTGGGCAGTATTCAGGTTGACGAACGACGTGTTCATGCCGTGACACCCAAGTTTGAAGGCTGGATTCAACGTTTATATGTCAACGCAACCGGACAAGCCGTCAAGCGTGGTCAGCCGCTGCTTGAGGTATACAGCCCGGAGTTGATGACCGCTCAGCAGGAATATCTGATAGCCCGGCAAGGACAACAAGCGCTGCAACAGAGTAGCGCCCAAGCGCGCAGCACGGTGGAGCAGCTGACCGACAATGCCTTGCAGCGTTTACATTATTGGGACATTGCACCGGCACAGTTGCAGCGTTTACAAATCCAGGAAAAACCTTTGGATACCCTGCCATTGCTGTCACCAGTCAATGGCGTGGTGCTGGAGAAGCCGGCGCAAGAGGGGATGCGTTTCATGCCTGGCGAGCTGTTATTTCGTATCGCTGATTTAAGCACGGTGTGGCTGTTAGCGGAGGTGTTTGAGCAGGACATCGGCGGGGTGCGCTTGGGCCAAATCATGCAGGTGCAAATCAACGCCTATCCGAATCAGCTGTTCAGCGGCAAGGTCGGGTTTATCTATCCGACGCTGTCAACCGAAACCCGCACCATCAAGGTGCGTGTCGAGTTGACCAATGCTGAAGGTTTGTTAAAGCCCGGACTGTATGGCAGCGTGACGCTGGCAGCGTTGGCGGATAATGACGCACGCTTGGTGGTTCCCGATTCGGCAGTCATTGACAGCGGTGCCCGGCAAGTCGTTCTAGTGCAAAGAGGCGAAGGGCGGTTCGAGCCGCATGTCGTGAAACTTGGGCGTCAGGCTGACGGATACTGGGAAGTATTGGAGGGGCTGGCTGCAGGTGATGAAGTAGTGACTCGTGCTAATTTCCTGATCGATGCCGAGAGCAATCTCAAGTCCGCCTTGGATGGCTTTAACAATCAGGGTGCTGACGCTGGTCAGGCAACGCATGAAACACAACAGGGAGGCCAGTAGCCATGTTGAATCATGTTATTGACTGGTCGTTGCGCAATGTGTTTCTGGTGCTGCTGGCAACCCTGAGCATCGTAATCGGCGGGGTTTATGCGCTGTCAAAAATGCCGCTGGATGCGCTGCCCGATCTGTCCGACGCGCAGGTGATCGTTTATACCGAATATCCCGGACAAGCGCCGCAAGTCGTCGAGGACCAGGTCACGTATCCGTTGACGACTGCGATGCTGAGTGTGCCGCGTTCGAAAGTCGTGCGCGGTTTTTCCTTCTTCGGCGCCTCTTTCGTGTATGTCATCTTTGAGGACGGTACCGATATTTACTGGGCACGTTCACGGGTTTTGGAATATCTCACAACACTGACCGGAAACCTGCCGCCCAACGTAAAGCCTAAATTAGGACCGGATGCCACCGGGGTCGGCTGGGTTTACCAGTACGCATTGCTGGCAAAAAACTTGTCGTTGGCTGAATTGCGCACTCTGCAAGACTGGTTCGTGCGTTACCAATTGACCAAAGCCAAAGGCGTGGCTGAAGTCGCCAGTATTGGCGGTTTTGTGCAGCAATATCAGGTCACCGTCGATCCGCACAAGCTGCAAGCTTACGGCATTTCTTTACGTACCCTGAGCGATACCATCCGCAACAGCAACCGTGATGTCGGGGGGCGGGTTATTGAGCTTGCTGAAACCGAGTATATGGTGCGCGGACACGGTTATTTGCGCGGCCAGACGGATTTGCAACGGCTGGTGTTGAAAGTCAACAATGGCATTCCCGTATTGGTGCGCGATGTTGCGCGCGTGGAGCTGGTTCCCGATGAGCGGCGCGGCATCACCGAATTGAACGGCGAAGGCGAAGCGGTTTCCGGCATTGCGCTGGCACGTTATGGTCAGAATGCACTGGAAGTGATCAGTAATGTAAAAGACCGATTGCACGAAATTACCGCCGGTTTGCCAACCGGTGTCAGCGTACAAACGATTTATGACCGCTCCGAGCTGATTCATCGCGCGATTGAGAATTTACGTCATACCTTGCTAGAAGAAAGCGCGGTGGTCGCCGTTGTCTGCGTACTCTTCCTGCTGCATTTACGTAGCGCTCTGGTGGTTATTCTGATGCTGCCCGTCGGCGTGCTGATCGCTTTTATCGTCATGCAGGCACTGGGGATGAATTCCAACATCATGAGCCTCGGCGGTATTGCCATCGCTATCGGCGCGATGGTGGATGCCGCCATTGTCATGATCGAGAATGCCCACAAGCATTTGGAACGTGATGCTGGCCGCTTGCCGCGTGCCGAAATATTATTTAATGCCTGTAAGGAAGTCGGTCCGCCGCTGTTTTTTAGTCTGCTGATCATCACGGTCTCTTTCCTGCCGGTGTTTGCACTGGAAGCGCAGGAAGGCCGCCTGTTCCATCCTTTGGCCTATACCAAGACTTTCGCGATGGCGGGTGCGGCACTGCTGTCGGTGACGCTGGTTCCGGTATTGATGTCGCTGTTTGTGCGCGGGAAAATCCTGCCGGAGCAACGTAATCCGATCAACCGGGTTTTGATCTGGATTTATCGACCGGTCATCGCCGGGGTTATGCGCTACAAAAAGCTGACTCTCGCTTTCGCGCTGCTGATGCTGGCAGCAAGCTGGTATCCGGCCTCGCGTCTGGGCGGTGAATTCATGCCGACGTTAAATGAAGGCACGCTGTTATTCATGCCGCTAACCTTGCCGGGTTTGCCCCCGACCAAAGCCGCCGAATTGCTGCAAACCCAGGATCGCATCATCAAAAGTTTCCCCGAAGTCGAATCGGTGTTCGGCAAAGCCGGACGTGCCCTTACCGCCACCGACCCGGCGCCGCTGGAAATGTCCGAAACACTGGTCAACCTCAAGCCGGAATCTGCTTGGCGGCCCGGCATGACGGTCGATAAGCTGATTGCCGAGATGGATCAGGCGCTGCAAATTCCCGGTGTCAGCAACTCCTGGACGATGCCAATCAGGAACCGTATCGATATGCTGGCGACCGGCATCCGCACGCCTATCGGCATCAAGCTGTTCGGCAAGGATTTGGCGGAAATGGAACGCCTGGCGCAGCAGATCGAGCAAGCCGTCAAGACGGTTCCCGGCACCACCAGCGCCTACGCCGAACGCATCACCGGCGGCTTTTATCTGAACATCACTCCAGACTACGAAGCTCTGGCCCGCTATGGGCTGTTAATCGGCGATGTACAGGACATCATCGCCACCGCCATCGGCGGCGAGACCGTCACCACAATGTTGGAAGGACGCGAACGTTTCGCCGTCATCGTCCGTTACCCGCGCGAACTGCGCGACAACCCGCAAGCCATAGCAGCAAATGTTCTTGTTCCGACACCGGGCGGGGCGATGGTTCCCCTCGGGCAGTTGGCGCATCTGAGTCTGGACAAAGGCCCGCCGGGTATACGTACAGAGAACGCCTTGTTGTCCGCTTATATCTATGTCGACATGCGTGGTCGCGATATTGACAGTTATGTACGGGATGCCAAGCAGGCGGTGCAGCAAGCGGTCAAGTTTCCTGCGGGCTACTATATCGCCTGGAGCGGCCAGTTCGAGTACATGGAGCGGGCCAAACAACGTTTGCAATTGGTGGTGCCGCTCACGCTGTGCATTATTTTTATCCTGCTTTATCTCAATTTCGGCCGTCTGACCGAGACATTCATTGTCATGTTGTCGGTGCCGTTTGCTCTGGTCGGCGGCATCTGGCTGCTGTGGTTTCTGGATTACAACGTCAGCGTGGCGGTCGGCGTCGGCTTCATCGCCCTGGCGGGCGTAGCTGCAGAAACCGGCGTTGTGATGCTGATTTATCTGGATCATGCTTATCTTGAAAAGCAACGGCAATGCCTGGAAGAAAAACGGGCTTTCACCGAGACTGATCTTTACGACGCGCTAATGACCGGCGCAGCGGAACGTTTGCGACCGAAAATGATGACGGTCACCGCGATTATGGCCGGGCTCCTGCCTATTTTGTGGAGCGTCGGCACCGGCTCGGAAGTCATGCGCCGCATCGCTGCGCCGATGGTGGGCGGCATGGTGTCGTCAACGCTGTTGACCTTGATCGTCATTCCGGCGCTTTATGCCCTGTGTAAGCAATATTCCATTAACAAACAATCCCGAAAATTGAACGATACGTTAACAAGCTGAAAACAATATCAATAACCTATTGAATTATAATGGATAAAACCCATGAAAGCTAAAAAACATGTTGTCATATTAATCACACTTTTATTGCTCACTGTTTCTTCGTGCGCATCACGTACTAAAGTCATTAAAAATGTCTACTCGTCACATCCTGGTGGCCAGGGCCATCCCTGGGATAAAGGGCGCTCGTTTTAAATAATACTTATGCTGGATTTAGTAACTCAGCATTTGCTAAGAAAAAACTGGATTTCATTCTTCAACCCACGAGCTATGAAGGAGGTAAAACTGATAACAAGCTAACAGCCTGAAAAAACGATCATTTTAACTATATAAATTATTTTGGAGAAAACTCATGAAAATTAAATTACTGATTACCCTGCTTTTAGCTATTGGTTTGTTGTCCGCATGTGCCGAATTTGACCCGCATTCTATGGATATGAATCAAGCCGTGCACAACGCAAAAACCAAAGCCGATCATGAGGCGCTGGCACAACACTATGAGGAAGTGGCGAAAGAAATGCAGCTTAAGGTTGAGGAACACAAGAAAATCCTGAGTGAATACCAGCGCGAGCCGTGGTTGATTGGTAAGCAGCAGGCAACCGGGTTCGGAGTCCATTGCCAAAGGCTGATTGATGTCTATGAAAAAGCCGCCGAGGAAAACCTGGAAATGGCGAAAATGCATCGCCAGATGTGATGCTTCATACAAGCCAGGGGATGGGAATGTTACTATCCCCCTGGTAATGATGTAAGAATCCTTTTATAAAATAGGATAGCCCGTTGGATGTGCTGTCGAATGAAGCGCATCGTATCGCGATGGATACTTGATATTGATGCGCTTCATTCGGCAGCACCTACGAGCTATGGAACCGCTATAGTGGTTCCCTTCGTTCACCGCATCCGCGCTTACGGAGATGATGATACTTTAATAAAAAACCGATTGACAGTCGGTTTATAGATACTTAAAATCACTTTATATTTTAAGCCACTTGCGAATTGATTTTTTATGCAGAGTTTAAAGCGTCCTTATTTAGGAGAGCTGGAAATGGCGGTTCTTGAGCATCTGTGGTCACACGGAGAATTTGATGCGAAAGGTGTTTATAGCGCATTAGGAAAAACGCGCGGCATTTCTCACAATACCATCCAATCGACACTCGAACGCTTATTCAAGAAGAAACTTTTAGCGCGTCAAAAAATCAGCCATGCTTATGTCTATCAGGCGATAGTAGGCCGCGATGAACTCATGGGTCGCATGATTAAGGATGTCGTCAAAACCCTATCAAAAAATAATTCAGATGGAATGCTGGCCGCTTTCGTCGACATTGCGGCCCGTACCGATGAGGCTCATCTTGACAGGCTTGAGCAATTGATTAACGAATATCGCTCAAATCACGATAATGATATTCCGTCATGACCCTGCATTTAATCCAGTCAGGGCTATTGGCAATGCTCTTTTTTGCGGGTTTAGTGGCATTGTTGTCGGCGCCTTTATATCCGAAGGTCAGAAATAATCTGACGCGGTTACCTTGCCAAATCAGGTCAAATATACTGACACTATGGCTGCTCAGTCCTGCTTTTATGGGGCTCTTGTTAGCTTTTTCAGGGTTACTGCCTTCCTGGATGGATAGTCATGAAATAGCAACCGAACATTGCTCCAGCCATACTAATGGCATAGCGCATTTATGTTGGTTTGATCCTATTGTCCATCTATCTGATGCGCTATGGATGGGGGGCATTAGTGTGCTGGCATCGGTCATGCTATTTGATGCCTATAAAGGTGTTAATTTACTGATCAAACATTGGCATTTCCAAACAACACTTCGGCTTATCGGTCAACCGGACCCTCAGCGCGGTGTTTTTCGTATTGCCAGTGATCATTTTTTTGTTTTCTCTTCCGGATTGTTTACACCATACGCTTTCATTTCTTCACGGCTCATGGAGCAATTATCGGCAAAACAATTAGATGTGGTGCTTGCGCATGAACAAGCGCATTGTCAACGGCGCGATGTTTTACGGCGATTATTTTTGAGTCTGGCGGCCTTGTTTCATTTCCCCGCTACGCGTCAATATTTACTGGCTGATTTGGAATTGGCGCATGAACAAATTTGTGATGTTGCTGCGGTACAAAAAGTAGGAGATCGACTTTTTGTGGCGGAAACTATTATTAACATAGCGCGCAAATTAAACTCACTGATTCCAGAGCAAGCCATAGGCGTTATTGCTTTCAATGGCAGTCACATTGATATCAGAATTCAACAGTTACTGGAACAACCCAAACCAGTGAATCGTTACGCTGTGTTTTTTTCATCGCTTCTTTGTATTGTCTTTTTTAGCGGCGTACTGGCGTTAGCCATGCCGCTGCATCATTTACTTTAACCCCCACAATTTGTAAACTAAGATGGCTCTATTTAAAAAACGGCTGTATAAAATACCGACTATCGGTCGGTTTTGTGCTTTGAACTCTATTTTCTTTGCATCGATGTCTTGTTGGGCCATTGCGTGTGGTGTCGCTGCGTGGCATAAGGTTTTCCGGCAATCATGCTCAAGAGGTTCCTATGCAGCATTCGCACGATAAGTTTCATTCACACGATCAGCATGACTATTCGTACGGACACGGTCGTGCTCACGGCGTCTCGACCCATCTATTACCACGTCTGAGCGGGGCATCTGGGCCATCAAGTGGTCTTTTGTTGGCTTGTTTGTAACGGCTCTCTTTCAAGTTGTCGTCGTTTGGCTGTCAGGCAGCGTAGCTTTGCTGGCGGACACTATTCACAATTTTGCCGATGCGGCAACGGCGGTGCCGCTGTGGATTGCCTTCGCGCTCTCGCGCTGGAATCCCATTTTTGTATTTACGCTTTGGCTCAATGCGGAATGAATGTACTCGGCAATCGCTCCTGCATTGCTCTACCTCCTGCATCCATGCAGTCGTGAATAACGGTGACACAAAATGAGCTACACAATAATCAAGGTTATCATCACGAGCCTGCTTATCGTTTCGATATCGAAGCTATCGAAACGAAGTTCATTGCTTGGCGCCTTTTTAGCCTCGCTGCCGCTTACATCGGTTTTAGCGATGCTCTGGCTTTACATCGATACCAAAGATGTCGGGAACGTTGCCGATTTGGCAAGCAATATATTTTGGTTAGTCATCCCCTCTCTGGTTTTTTTCATCAGCTTACCCGTTTTGCTAAAGAAAGGGGTTGTGTTCTATCTGAGCATGGGACTTTCAATGACAGTGACGGCAGGATGTTATTTCATCATGATCACACTATTGAGGCGCCATGGCATTAAGTTATAGGTATTGAAGCAACATTATTCTAATAACTTGAAACAGGATTTTTAAATATGACACCAGCAACACAACGACCAGTCTGGCTTATTGGCTTGCCGTTCTTTTTATGTCTCCTAAGCCCAAGTGTCTTTGCTCATGGCGTTGACGCGAATACCGAACGTTTTTTATTGGCGAACCAGGGCGTAGCCATCGGGCCGTTTCTTTATATCGGCGCCAAGCACATGGTGACCGGATACGATCACCTGCTTTTTCTGATTGGCGTGATTTTCTTTTTGTTCCGCACCCGAGATGTGTTGATTTATGTCAGCTTGTTCACCTTGGGGCATAGCTTGACGCTATTGTTCGGTGTGTTAAACAACATGGCGGTTAATCCTTTTCTTATTGATGCCATCATTGGACTTTCCATTGTATACAAAGGCTTCGATAACTTGGGTGGTTTTCGCCGATTGTTCGGCTTTCAACCGAATACAAAAATCGCTGTGATGATTTTTGGCTTGTTTCATGGCTTTGGGCTAGCCACCAAATTGCAGGGCTTTTCACTGCCACAAGCGGAGTTATGGAAAAATTTATTGGCCTTCAATGTCGGGGTAGAACTGGGTCAGTTTATAGTCTTACTGTATATCTTAATTGCCCTCGATTTTTGGCGCAGACACAAAAGTTTTTATTCCTTTTCGACGGCCACCAATACACTTTTAATGACGGGCGGCCTGATTCTGTTCGGCTACCAGATAACCGGCTATTTAATTAACGGATAAATTCATGAATAACATCAGTCCCCCTATTCAATCACTAAAATCTCTGATCATAGCTACCTCTTTTGCAATGCTATTGGCCGCCCTTATTTTAATATCGGCTGTACTGCCGGCAGAATACGGTATCGACCCTACCGGATTAGGGAAAATGATGGGATTAACCGCTTTGTCGGCGCAATCCAAAGCAACGAGTCAGATGCTCGCCATCACTAGCCCGGTTCTACCGCCGCAAGCCACCGAAGTAAGCGGTCAGGATCAGAAACAGGCCACTAATCAGTCTACCGGCTCGACTGAAACCGCTACAAAGGAACAACTGCCTCAGTGGCAAGATTCGGTCAAAATAATGGTGCCTGCCGGGGAGGGCCTGGAATATAAATTCCATCTGGTGAAAGGCGCATCGCTGGAGTACTCATGGGCTACTGACGGGGCCCAACTCTATTTTGATTTTCACGGCGAACCCAAGGGTGATAAGACAGGTTACTTCAAAAGCTTTAAGGAGAGTACCGATAATCAAGCCAACGGTACTTTGACGGCTCCCTTCGAAGGCCCCCATGGCTGGTACTGGGAAAACAAAACCCGCTCTCCCATTACTATCATCTTGAACACCAAAGGCTCCTATCGGATTTTAGGTCTGATGTGATGGCGTATGTCATTGCAGATGCCGGTGGTAACAGTATTATGTACAGTCATAAATTGCCGCATTTAATGCCGCAATCTCCGCATGTCCTGTTCAATAATCCCAGTTAATTTTAAAGGTTCAGCAGCAGAACGTATATTGTTTTTCTTATCGTTTATTTATAGCGCGGACATAAAACCGCAATGAGCTTCCTTATGTTATCCCTGAACCTTTCCAGGAAACGCGTTCCCAAGCTCCTGCCTGGGAGTGTTGTTTTTTTGCTGGCAACTTCGTTGCTCATTCCCAAGTCTGTTTGTGCCCAAGCTTCACCCTGGAAACAGGCAGATACGACCACGATGGTTGGTCATCTTGACCCCATTGAAAGTGATGCAACTTTGAGTTTAGCTAAAGTCGTCGATCTAACGCTGGAGAAATATCCCGATGTAACCTGGCTCAATTCGCTGGAAGAAGAAGCGGCGGCTCTTTCGTTGCGTGGCGATAGCTGGACAGCCGGTGCATCACACGCAGGGCTTCATTTTCAGGAAGCGACCAGCGGCACTTTGCATTATCTGGATGCCTCGGTGCAAGTGCCGTTATGGAACTTAAGCCAGCGCGATGCGGAACAAACGGTCGCAAAGCAAGCGGAAAACAGCGCAATGTCACAATCGGATGCGATTAAATTTCGAGTGGCGGGGCTGATTAGAAATGCTTTATGGGGTATTACACTGGCAAACTTAAGTTATGAGCAGGCGAAAACCGAGCTCGCTATTATCGATCAGTTAGTGGCCAAAGTGCAGCGGCGTGTTGAGTTAGGTGATTTGCCTCGTGCTGATTTATTGTTGGCGCAAACTGAGTTGCTGCAAAAACGCTCAGTGGTAACACTAACTGAAGCGGAATTAATGCATGCCCGCAAACGTTATTCCAGCATCACTCAAATGACTAAAATCCCCGGCGATTATCAGGAAAAGCTGGTTGGGTTAACTGAGATTCAGCAAAATCATCCTGCCTTAGCCGCCATTAACGGCCAGATTGAACGCAAACAGGCGGAGCTTAATGCGATTAAACTGGTGGGTTCCGGGCAGACGGCGGTTGCTGTCGGCGTAAACAGCGACCAGTTCACCAATGATCCTCGAAGTAATAAAACGGCAAGCTTCAATATCGGTGTTACCGTTCCTTTCGGCGGCAGCGCGCATCTGGCGCCAAAGGTTGCAGCGGTTAATGTCGAATTAAATAAACTGATTGCAGAACACGAACAACTGTCCCGCGATTTGGAACAGGCGCATCACGAGGCCGAACATAATCTGGAAGTCAATCGGGTCGAACTGGGCATCGCCAACGAGTTAAAACAGGTTGCCGAAGAGCATTTAAAAATGATGCGATTGAGCTTTTCTGTGGGTGAAATTAATCTGATAGATTTATTAAGAATCCAGGCCAGAACCCAGCAAGCGGTGTTAAATGCCAAGCAACGGTCGGTCATACTACAGCGCGACATAGCGCTTTATAATCAGGCCGTAGGAGTTATGCCATGAGAACGTATAAATTTTTACTGATATTGAATTTTGCAGGGTTGGCAATGCTGTTCTGCCCACCGGTAATAGCTGAAAATATTATTAAAATAGCGCAGGATAATTTTAATAACCTGGGTGTCACCCTGCGAAAACTGAAGCCTGCCAAACAAATCCCGCCCACCAAAGTAGTGATTCCGCCAACGCAGGAACATAGTATCAGCGCCTCTCAGGCCAGCTTAATTACTCAACTGAATGCGGCGATAGGGGACTTAAAATGAACAAAAAATCTTTAATTATCATCAGTGCTTTGTTAATCACCGGCATGGTGCTGGCTGGTCTGATTCTCACCCTGGATGCACCTACAGTTACCGATGAAGAAAAGGCGGGGGCTGCTGGACAGAGTGCAGCGTTCACTCGTGGACCTCATCGCGGCCGGTTGTTATCCAAAGACGACTTTGCGCTGGAGGTCACGATTTACGAAACGGGCGTTCCGCCCCAGTTCCGCGTTTATGCCTACCAGGACGATAAACCGCTGTCGCCTGAACGGGTGCAGATGGAAATAACCCTGCATCGTTTCGGTGGACGCACCGAGCAGATCCGGTTTAAACCGGAAGCGGGCTATCTGCTCGGAGAGGCGGTTATTGAAGAACCGCATTCGTTTGATGTGGACATCAATGCCGGTTTTGACGGCAAGACTTACCCATTCACTTATTCACAGGTGGAAGGACGGGTTCAATTGAATGCCGCGTCACTGCAAAGCGCCGGTATCACGATCGATACGGCGGGTCCTGCCAGGATCGAAAGCGTGTTGAAATTGCCTGGCACCATCGAGTTCGATCAGAATCGGCTGGCTCATGTCGTCCCCAGGGTCGGCGGCGTGGTCGTTGAAGTCCGTAAAAAACTGGGTGAAGCCGCTAGCCAGGGAGAAGTGCTTGCGGTCCTGGAAAGCCGTGAACTGGCAGAGCTGAAAAGCCGTTTGGCAACCGCGCGTAAACGCCTGGAACTTGCCCGTTCGTTGTATCAACGCGAAGAGCGCATGTGGCGTGAACAGATTTCCGCCGAGAAGAATTATTTGAACGCCCGCACACAATTGGCGGAGGCGGAAATTACCGTCACCACCGCCAGCGACCAATTGGACGCCTTGGGTATGCAAACGGATAAAGGCGCGCGCGGTGTCAGTTTGGCTCGTTACGAACTGCGCTCGACGTTGACTGGAACCGTGGTTGAAAAACATCTGGTCGTTGGCGAAGCCGTTCAGACCGACACCACCGTGATGGTCATTGCCGATTTGACTTCACTCTGGGGTGATTTCAGCGTGCCCGCCAAGAATTTGAATCAAGTTAAAGTCGGACAGACTGTGCGCGTTAAAGCGCCGGAACTCGGGTTTGAGACAACGGCCACCATCGACTATCTAGGCGCCTTGGTGGGTGAACAAACGCGTTCGGCGCCCGCCCACGTTCATATCGATAATAAAGCGCTGAACTGGCGGCCCGGTTTGTTTGTTAGCATCGAGGTGGTCGAAAAGGCCGCCACCGTGCCGGTAACAGTAGCGCTCGAAGCCATACAAAGCTGGCACGATGCCGATGCGGTGTTTGTTCAGGATGGCGATCAATTTGAAGTGCGTCCGTTGCAATTGGGACGGCGGGATGCAAACCGGGCTGAGGTTCTACAGGGACTTAGCGGCGGAGAACATTATGCGGCAGCCAACAGTTTCGTGTTGAAAGCGGAATTGGGTAAGGCCGGCGCAACTCACGATCATTAGGAGGCATCATGTTCGAACGAATTCTGAAATTATCCATTCAAAGCCGCTGGTTCATTATGCTTGCCACCGTAGCGGTGGCAGCGCTGGGGATCTACAATTTCCAGCGCCTGCCGATCGATGCAGTGCCGGATATTACCAATGTTCAGGTGCAAATCAACACAACAGCGGCCGGCTATTCACCGCTAGAGGCGGAGCAGCGCGTTACGTTTCCGATTGAAACGGTCATGGCAGGGCTTCCAGGCCTGGAACAAACGCGGTCGCTGTCCCGCTATGGTCTGTCACAAGTCACTGTTATCTTTAAAGACGGAACCGACATTTATTTTGCCCGGCAACTGGTCAGTCAGCGTATTCAAGAGGCAAAAAGTCAACTGCCGCCGGGATTGGAGCCGGCCATGGGGCCGATAGCCACCGGTCTCGGCGAGATTTTTATGTGGACGGTGACGGTAGGATCCGACACGCGCAAAGACGACGGCAGCCCCTACGATGAGACCGATCTGCGCACACTGGAGGATTGGGTGGTGCGTCCACAGATGCGCACGGTGCCCGGCGTCACCGATGTCAACAGCATAGGCGGTTATGTCAAGCAATACCACGTGACGCCCGATCCTGCAAAATTAATCGCTTACGGACTGAGCCTGCGCGATGTAGTCACCGCGTTGACCCGTAATAATGACAATGTCGGCGCCGGTTACATCGAACATCACGGTGAACAATACCTGATTCGGGTGCCCGGCCAGGTAAAAAACCTTGAGGAAATCGGGCGCATTATCGTCGGAAATTACCAGGGGACGCCAATCTTCATCCGGGATGTGGCTGAGGTATTGATCGGCAAGGAATTGCGCACCGGCGCCGCCACCGAAAATGGCCGTGAAACCGTGCTTGGTACGGTGTTTATGCTGGTGGGCGAAAACAGCCGCACGGTTTCGCAACTGGCAAGTGACAAACTGGAGGTCATCAACCGCAGTTTGCCGGACGGCGTCAAAGCCACGCCGGTCTATGACCGGCGCATTCTGGTCGATAAAACCATCGCCACGGTCAAAAAAAATCTGCTGGAAGGCGCCATTCTGGTCATTGCCGTGTTGTTTCTGTTTCTGGGCAATCTGCGCGCCGCTTTGATTACCGCGCTAGTGATTCCGCTGGCAATGCTGTTTACGTTCACCGGCATGGTCACGCAAGGCGTGAGCGCCAATCTGATGAGTCTTGGCGCACTGGATTTCGGAATTATTGTCGATGGTGCCGTGGTCATCGTGGAAAACTGTGTCCGCAGCCTGGCGATCGAACAACAACGCCGACAGCGACCGTTGTCATTGACCGAGCGGCTGGATACGGTGTTCGGCGCCTCACAGGAGGTGAGGCGGACGTTACTGTTCGGTCAGATTATTATTATGACGGTGTATTTGCCGATATTCACATTGTCCGGCGTCGAAGGCAAAATGTTTCACCCGATGGCGTTTACCGTTGTGACCGCCTTGTTGGGCGCCATGCTGCTTTCCATCACCTTTATCCCGGCCGCGCTCGCGATCTTTATCGGCGAACGGGTGAGCGAAAAGGAAAATCCGTTGATGCGTTTCGCACATAAAATATACCGGCCTCTGTTGGACAGGGCATTGGCAAATGTTCCGGTGGTTTTAACGGGCGCTGCTGTACTGGTTGTCCTGAGTTTGCTGTTGTCCACGCGCATGGGATCGGAATTCATTCCCACGCTGGATGAAGGCGATATCGCCCTGCATGCCTTGCGCATTCCGGGAACCAGTTTATCGCAGGCGGTTGAAATGCAGCACACGTTGGAAAAAAGAATTACCACATTCCCGGAAGTTGAGCGGGTGTTCGCCAAGATGGGTACAGCCGAGATTGCGACCGACCCGATGCCGCCCAGTGTGGCAGACACGTTAATTATGCTGAAAGAACGTTCCGAATGGCCAGATCCCGGCCGTTCCAAGGCCGACCTGGTGTCTGCGCTGGAACGGGCAGTTAAGGAGGTGCCCGGCAACAACTATGAATTTACCCAGCCGATCAAAATGCGCTTTAACGAGCTGATAGCCGGTGTACGGGCTGATGTTGCGGTCAAGGTGTTTGGCGACGATCTGGAGAGTCTGCTGGAAATAGCCGAAGACATGAGCCAGGTTCTGGAAAAGGTGCCGGGGGCTTCGGATGTCAAAGTCGAACAGGCGACCGGATTGCCGTTGTTGACCGTGCAGATGAAACGGGACATGCTGGCACGCTTCGGTTTGAATACCGCAGATGTTCAGGCGGCGGTTCAGGCGGCGATGGGCGGGGCCAGCGCCGGCGAGATTTTTGAAGGCGACCGGCGTTTCGATTTGCTGGTGCGCCTGCCTGAAAAACTGCGTAGCGACCCCGAGGCGATGCGGCAAATTCCCATTCCGTTGCCCGTCCGTCAACAGGATTCAACGCAACAGTCCTTTATTCTGCTTGGCACGGTAGCGGACTTTGAAGTGACTCAGGGGCCCAATCAAATCAGCCGCGAAAATGGTAAAAGGCGGATTGTTCTGACCGCAAATGTGCGTGGCCGGGATTTGGGCTCCTTCGTGGCGGAAGCCCAGGAAAAAATCAACGCCGAGGTCAAGGTACCCGCCGGATACTGGATTGTGTGGGGCGGCCAATTCGAGCAAATGATTGCCGCCACCGAGCGCCTGCAAATCGTGGTGCCCGTGGCGTTGCTGATTATTTTTCTGCTGTTATATGCCACTTTCGGCAATGTCCGCGATGGCCTTTTGGTATTCACCGGCGTGCCGTTCGCGCTGACCGGCGGCATCGTTGCGTTGTGGCTGCGGGACATTCCGCTGTCGATTTCGGCAGCGGTCGGTTTTATTGCGCTTTCCGGCGTGGCCGTGCTCAATGGTCTGGTGTTGATTATGTTTATCAATAAATTGCGCCAGGACGGTTTAGCACTGGAGCAGGCGGTCCGCGAGGGCGCGATGGTTCGGCTAAGACCGGTTTTAATGACCGCACTGGTAGCTTCGCTCGGTTTTATCCCGATGGCGTTGGCAACCGGTACCGGCGCGGAGGTGCAACGGCCCTTGGCGACGGTGGTTATCGGCGGCATTCTGTCATCGACGCTGCTGACCCTGCTGGTGCTGCCGGTTCTTTACCGGCTGGTTTATCAACTGAAACGTCCGGACGGACCGCAGCCGGCTGTACCTGTGGGTGGTTCGCGAACCGGGCCGCTAGTCGGGGGCGAAGCGTATCGACACGATGGCCAAGTCGATGGGGCTGAAATTCAACAAACGAGTGCATCGAGCCTGCGGGTGCTGATGACGCGTGCGCGCTGGATCGAAGTCGGACGTATTTTGCTTACTGGCTTGATAGCGCTGCTATTTTGGCGGCAATGGGTACCGCTACAAATCCTGTGGCTGGCCGTCGCTATTGGTCTGTATCCGCTGGTAAAAACCGGCGTGACCGACCTGATACGAGAACACAAAGTCGGCACCGAGATTTTCGTTACCGTGGCCACCCTGGTCGCGGTGTTTGGCGGCGAGACGGTCGCCGGCGCCGTGCTGATGGTGATTATTCTCATTGCGGAGTTCATCGCCGACTTGAATATGGATCGCGCACGGGCTTCCATCAAGACCCTGATCGGTTCAGTGCCGCAAGTCGCGCTGATGCGCGGTGCGGACGGTGAACGCGTAGTTCCGATCGAGCAACTGCGATCCGGCGATGTCGTGCTGGTGCGTGCTGGTGAAAAAATTCCGGTGGACGGCGGCATCGTGGGCGGTTCGGCATCGATCGACGAAGCGCCCATCACTGGCGAAAGCCTTCCCAAGGACAAGAGTATCGGAGCCAGCGTTTTTGCCGGCACCATCGTCGCATCGGGCGCACTCGATATTCAGACAGAAAAAGTCGGTAGCGACACCACCTTTGCCCGCATCATCGGACTGGTTGAAAACGCTGAAGCACAGCGCGCACCCGTGCAAAAACTTGCCGATCAAGTTGCGTCGTGGCTGATCCCCGTTATTTTTGTATTTCTTATCGTGGTTTATATGGTCACGGGCGACGTGCGAACCATTGTCACGTTGCTGATTTTTACCTCCCCTGCCGAACTGGGGCTGGCGACGCCATTGGTGATGATCGCCGCCATTGCACGTGCTGCCCGAAGCGGTATTTTAGTCAAGGGCGGCCTGTATCTGGAGTCGCTGGCCAAAGCGGATGTAATGGTCTTCGACAAAACCGGTACACTGACCGCGAATAAGTCTGAAGTCGTTCGAGTGGAGGCACGCGATTCACGATTTTCTGAAATGGAACTGTTGAGTTTGGCTGCCGCCGCCGACCGCCGTTCAGCACATCCGCTGGCCAAAGCCGTTGTGGATTACGCAACGCTTAAACAGATCGCCGTGCCGGAGCCGGACCAATATGAGCAGGTGCAAGGTCGAGGCATTATTGCAACCGTCTCGGGTCGCGCCGTGCTGGTCGGCAATGCGGCGTTGCTGCGTGAAAACGGCGTAACGCTTGCCATGACAATTGAAAACGGCGGACAAACACCGGTTCATGTGGCGGTTGATGGACACTTTGCAGGGGTCATCTTTATCGCCGATGTGTTACGGCCGGGCGCCCGCGAAGCACTGGAGAAATTGAAAGGCAGTGGCGTCAAGCGCATCGTGATGTTGACCGGCGACAATGAGGCCACCGCGCGTGCTGTGGCAGCAGAACTGGGTGTGGACGAGGTGCTCGCCGACTTGCTGCCGGAAGACAAAGTCACAGCAATCGAAGCGTTAAAAAATCAAGGGCATCGCGTAGCAATGATAGGTGACGGCATCAACGATGCGCCAGCACTGGCACGAGCGGATGTGGGCATTGCGATGGGCGGTGGCGGCACCCAGGCCGCGCTGGAAGCGGCCGATATCGTGCTGATGACGGATGACTTATCTAAAATCGTCAGTGCTCGCGCCATTGCCCGACGCGCTTATCGCACGATTCAAGAGAATTTATTTGTGGGCGTTGGTGTAGTCCATGTGTTGGGTATCACGGCTGCGCTGATGGGCTGGATTGGTCCTATTGAAGCCGCCTTGTTACATCTGGGGCCGGATGTTCTAGTGTTTGTGAACTCTGCCAAATTGCTGCATGTTCGGATTGATGGGGTCTGAATATCCGATGCGCACATAATAAACGGGAATTCGGGAGTAAGTTATACGATGATTCGAGTCTCTAAGCCGATGCTGGAAAAACATCAAGTTGGTATTTATTTCATAGCGGTGTTTGCTGGACTACAGGCGGCTGAAGGCTGTCTGTATAGGTACTGGTGAATCGCCACACATATTTCATACGGTACAAAAATTATGAACCCATGCAATCAAGCTAAAAAATCCTGCGCTTGTGCCGGAGACAAACCGGATACCAGTCAGCCAAGCGTATCCATGCCTGCGATTGGCATGACTTTCAAGATAGAAGGCCTGGACTGCGACTGAAGAAGTCGCTACTTTAAAAAACGCGATTGGCCCCATAGTGGGTGGCAGTGACAAGCCGGTCAGGCACAAGCTGATGTAAAACAACTACACCGTTCGAAGACTGTTTATACCACACTCAGCGGTTTGTTTATCATGGTCGGCATGTTGATTCATATCACTATGGCCGGTGGGTTTAGTGATGCGCAAACTTTTCTCAGCCACCCTGAAAATTGGTCGCTACACTGGGCGATTATCACTGAATATCTCACTAGCTTATTTAACGCACATACTCAGCAAGCTATGCCTTTACCTGAAAAAATCGCGTTTGGTCTGGCGGTGATTTTCGGTGCTCGGCATGTGCTGGTTAAAGCTTTTTATGCGCTGAAACGATTGTGTGCCGATATGAATTTGTTGATGATGGGTGCCTTTAGCCATACCCGTGTTCATGATTGTCTGCCCGGCAGCTTTACAGTTGTTGCGTTAAAGCTTGGCGCGTACATTGAAGAATTCTTAAAGCAGATTGGTGCTAATGCAATTTACAGTACAGCATCTAGACAATTCATATCTATCCGATCTTTATCTCTGACCACTTCGATCCCATTCGGCAACTCGTCGGCATGTTCATTAAGCCAGTTATCCAAGTGATGACCAATATGTGTCAGTAGCATTTTTTTCGGTTTAATATCGGCAAAAATATTCAGCGCCAGATTGACGTCATTATGGTTTCTAGGCGGCTGTTCCATGGGTGGAAAGGAGCAATCTAACACCATTAAGTCGGGTTTCCAGGATTGTAAAAAAGCCTTGGTTTTTCTAGGTAGCCCCACGGTGTCAGTCAGATAGGCCAATTTACCTGAAGCATGATCAAAACAGTAACCCAAGGTTATTTTAGAGTGCACCAAGGGTACCGGAGTGACTTGCATACCGGCTAACTCAAAGGTGTCGAAAGGAATTAAACGTTTGAAATCCAGAATCCCATGGTTTTTATGCAAATCACCCAAACCTTCTGTGTCATCGGGGCCATAGACAGACAAAATCTCCCCCACACCCCAACGCAAAGGAAACAAGCCCTGCACGTGATCGGGATGATAATGGGTTAACAGAATGCTGTGTAACGCGCCGTTCGGGAAGCGGTATTTTAAATCCGGCAAACCGGCATCGAGCAGGATTGTATGCTGCCCCACCTCTAACAATGCTGAACAGGGTTCACGCCGGAAGTCGATATTGAACGACGCTTTCACGCAAATCTCGCAAGTACAGCCATGCACCGGCACCCCCGGTGCATTGCCAGTACCCAGAAATCTGATATTCAAGGTTTCTCGCCTTTCAATGCGTTCAATTGGCGCTATTCTCACCTGGTTGTGTTTTCCGTCAACAAGTTGATAAAAGCCGCCCCGCTGTCGTCCAGCAATCCGTCGTTATCCAAAAAAGTTACATTAGGATGATGGATTCGGTTAAATAATGTCGCCCGTTCCAGACGACGCTCAATTTCATCGTCGGTTTCCCTTTGTCTTTTCTTAAGGCGTTCACGCAACGCGTCAGTAGAGGTTCTGATTAACACCACCCGCATATCAGGCTCTTTTTCCAATGCAGTAGTGAAATACTCGCGGGAACCGTTGATAACCACATTAAACCCTTGCGCGAGCCAGAAATTGATTTCCTTACCGATGCCATAACGCAGACCGTGACTGTCCCATTGCATCGTAAAAAACCCCTGTCTTTCCTTGGCGGCAAATTCCGCTTCGGATAGATGGATATGGTTTTCACCCACTAACTCCGGCAGACGGGTGATATAGCGATGCGCAAACACGATTTTATTGTGTGCCGCTAGTTTCTCTCGGGCATACTGCATCAGCGTATCCTTGCCCGAACCCGAGGGCCCGATCACATAAAACAGCCGTCCCTTACGCACTAAACACCTCCGTACAAGGCCTGATATACCGGCTGGCCGTTCACCCAGGTTTGCCGCGCTTGCGGATAAGCACCAGAAAAATCGACACACACCAGATCTGCACGCTTACCCACGGCGATTTCGCCACGATCGCTCAGTCCCAACGCCCTGGCCGGATTCAGGCTGACCAGCTTCATCGCCTCCGACAAACTCAGTACGCCGCGCTGTTCCAACATAAATACTGCCGTTAACAGACTAGCGGGAGTGTAATCCGAACATAAACAAGTCGCCACGCCATGCTCTATCGCATCCTGCGCCTTCATTGAGCCGCTTTGGCTTTTGCCGCGCAAAATATTCGGTGCTCCCATGATGGTGCTCATGCCTTGCTCAATAGCATAGCGTGCAGTTTCCAGATTGATTGGAAACTCACTAATATGCACACCTAGCGCTTTAATTTCAGCCACTTTTTCGGCACAATCATCGTCATGGCTGGCGACGTGGATATTTTTGCCATGCGCATGGGCTATCAATTGTCTGACCCTGATTTGCGCAGATTCCGCCTGCGCCAGTTTGTCGTCGATCAGCGACTGGCTTTCGGCCTCGGTTTTCTGATAGGTCTTTTGCAGATAGGTCTGATAGGCGCGCATATCCTTGAACTGACCCTGCCCAGGCGTATGATCCATGATCGACAGCAAGTGCACTGCGTCTTCGTCCAGCAATTTCAGCAATACCGGCAGCGCAGTCGGATCGGTGATTTCGTAACGGGTATGAACGCGGTTATCGATCAACCCTTTGTCGTTAAACGCATGTATCGCACGGACAATTTCCGCAGCCATGTCATTATTGCGCAATCCCAATTCGGCATTGGCGAACGACAGCGAATGAAACACCGTGGTAATTCCCGCTGCGGCATTGCGCTTGTCGGCTTGGGCAATGGCGAATTCCAGCGGGAAATGCACATTGGGCCGGGGTTCGATGTCTTTCTCCAGCGCATCGGCGTGCAGGTCGATCAAACCGGGCAACAGATAACGGTTGCCCAGATCGATTGTTTGCTCAGCATTAGCATCGCTTGGGTTAATGGCGGTGATGCGGCCATCTTCGATTAACAGCGACGCATGTTCAACAATGGCATCTGTTAACACCAGACGCGCATTAGTAATTAGATAATTCATGATGATTCCAAATATATACAATGTGTGGGAGATTCGCTCCCACTAGACACCAGTCGGCACACTCAATTCAACAACTTCATCCGCCATGCGTTTAACCAAATCAGCATGGTGAAAAATCGCCAACATGCCGACACCTTGTTCCTTTTTGCGTTGAATCAGCGTCACCACGCGGTTGGTGGTTTCGGCGTCCAGACTGGCGGTCGGCTCATCCAGCAACAACAGTCGTGGCGAGGCAATCAAACCGCGAGCCAGATTCACCCGCTGTTTTTCGCCACCGGAAAAAGTCGCAGGCGGCACTTCCCATAAGCGTTCGGGGATATTCAGTTCCCCCAGTAATTCAGCCGCCCGCGCCCGACCTTCCTGTTTGGCTATGCCTTGCCGATATAAAGGCATTGCGACCACATCCAGGGTTTTTTGTCGTGGCAAGGTGTGCAAAAACTGGGTGACGAAACCGATTTCCTCACGCCGCAATTCAAGAATGCGATGCTCTAAGGCCAGCGCTAAATCCAGGATTCCACCCGCCGCTGTTTCGTACAATAGCCGTCCGCTGCTGGGTAAATAAGTCCGGTAAATGCTTTTTAGCACCGACGATTTGCCCGCGCCGGTAGGGCCGATTAACGCGGTCAACTTGCCTGAATACACAGTGAGATTGACCTGTGACGACGACGGGATGACTTTATTTTGTTCATGCAGAAAAAATGTCTTGGACAGGTTTTCGACGCTCAATAACGGTTTGTTGGTCATGATTCTGTTCCTTACAGCGCCGAAGCGACCAGTTGTTGGGTGTAGGCGTGTTGTGGGTCTTCCAAAATCTGGTCGGTCAGCCCCCTTTCAATTACCCGCCCGTATTTCATTACCAATGTGCGCCCGGCCAAAAGCCGGATCACCCCCAGATCATGGGTGACTACAATCATCGCGGTGTTCAGTTCCGACTGGATTTCCAGAATCAAATCCAGGATTTTAGCCTGCACCGACAAATCCAGACCGGTGGTGACTTCATCCAGAAATAACAAAGGCGGTCGGGTCGCCAGCGCCTTGGCGATTTGCACCCGCTGCTGCATGCCGCCGGAAAAGTTTTTCGGCAGCTCGTCCATGCGTTCGGTCAGCACCTCGGTGCGCGCCAACAATTCGCGGGCACGGCTGCGGATTTCGCTGTAATTCATCACCTGGCTCATCAATAACCGTTCGGCAATATTGCCGCCCGCCGATATGTCGAAATTAAGGCCCAGATTGGCATTTTGGTAGACCATGCCGAAACGATGATTGCGCAGGCTTCGACGTTGCGCAGGATTGAGTTCGAATAAAGGCTTTTGCCCGCTGTCGTCAAAAAACAAAGCGCTGCCGCTGTAAGGCATTTGATCAAAATACAGGCACTTGACCGCCGTCGATTTACCGCTGCCGGACTCGCCCATGATCCCCAGAATTTCTCCTTTATAAAGATCAAAGTTCAAATCATGCAACGCGACAATACTGCCGCAATGCGGGCAGATATTGGTCTCAAACTCGGGGCCGGTGCTGGAAAAACATAAATCGCAGCCCGGCCCGTAAACTTGCGATAAGCCTTTTACTTCCAGAATCTTATCCATGCACTAACTCCTGCTGCTGTTCGCAATAATCACTGTCGGAACATTGGTAAACCCGCTCACCTTGTTCATCGATAAACTCATCCAGAAAACTTGTCTTAGAGCCACACAGCTTGCACGCTCTGCGCTCGCCGTGACTGTCGGTAAAATCCTCGATGCGGAACGGTACGTCATCAAACGCCAACGGCTCGGCCGGGCAATGCGGAGGTATCGCGTAGATTTTTTTCTCACGGCCCGCACCGAACAGAATTAACGCATTGGAATTATGCAATTTTGGTACGTCATAGCGCGGAATCGGCGATGGATCGATGATGTAATGGCCGTTGATCCGGGTCGGGTAACGGTGCGAAATGGTGATTTCATCGAATTTGACAATGTCCTCGTACAGCTTGACCAACAGCCTGGAATAATCGGCCTCGCCGTGCATGACCTTGCGTTTGTCCTCGCTGGGTTCAACGATGACCAACGCATCAGGGTAGGGCACTTGCAACACTAAAATCTGGTCGGCTCGCAGCGCTTGCTCGGGTATCCGGTGGCGCGATTGAATCAGCGTCGCTTCCTGGATGCGGGTGGTAGTGTCGATGCCGGGGCAGGTCATTTCGATAAATTTGCGTAAATTAACTGCATTAACCGAATCATCCGACCCCTGGTCGATGACTTTCACGGTGTCGTTTGCGCCGATCAAAGCTAAGGTCAATTGCAGGCCGCCGGTGCCAAAACCCCGTCCCATCGGCATTTCCCGGGAGGAATACGGCACCTGGTAGCCGGGGATGCAGATGGCTTTTATGACACTGCGGCGTATCTCACGTTTAGCGTATTCGTCCAGAAAGGCGAAATTGATGCCGTTACTCATGACTAGCCTCCTGTTTTTGCTGGGTGGTTCTCAATCTGTCCATATCCGACTGAAAGGTGACGTAATGCGGCATTTTGTAGTGCGAGGCAAAGCCCATCGAATCAATACCATCGACATGCAGCAACACAAACTCCGGGTCTTCCGAAGGGTTTTCCGGGCCGTCTTTCATGCCTTTTTGCAAAGCTCTATCCAGAATTGCCATCGAAATCGCCTTGACCTCGTTGTGTCCGAAACAAGCGCCGTAACCCAAGGTAAAGGTCGGCAAGCCTTTGTTGTCGTCATCCTGGTACATCGCCACGACTTCGCATTCAGTCATCAATACTTCGCCAACTTCGGTTAGCTCACCGGTAATGGGATGCGGCAACAGTACCGGCAAATAACCGACACGCAGTTCCGCTACGGTCGGATGCACATCGCCATAACCGCGCATATTAGTGTAAGCAATCGCCAGTAGAGAGCCAGTTTCGCCGCGTGCCATGGTCGCCAACGCCGCCGAGCGCGGCACCGGAAAAATCAGCGGTTCGCGGGTAATATCAAACGGCTGCTCACGCGCTGCTTGATTAACTTTAGGCAATAGTCCTTCAGCTCGCAGGCTGTCCAGTACTTTCGGGAACGAATCAGGCACTGCTTGTTCCGGCAACCCGGCAAACAACGTTTTAGCTACGTTTTGAAACTGCTCCTGACTTTCATTCAGCAATTCCATGCGCAGTAAGCGTAAGGCGTAATCTGTGGTTGGCCCCAACATCTGGCCGCCCGGAATATCCTTGAACGACGCTGAAATACGCCGAATCAAGCGCATGTGAGTGGTGTCGTGGACAGGCGTTTCCAACAGTCGGGGTTTTGTGGAACGGTAAGCGCGTAAAGCAAAACCGGCTTCCAGCGTGTCACCCAAACTTTGCTTGATGGCCAGCGCCGCCAGTTTGGGATGATACAATCCACCTTCCGACATAATCCGGCTATGCAAAAAATACAGCTGCTTTTCGATGGTTTCGATGTCCAGCGGCTGGCCGGATTCACCTTGGCAGGTGCGCAATAATTCCAACATATCGGCAGCGCCGTCGATTGCCCTGCCACCGCCTTTTATAGCGACATAGCCCATTAGTTGATCTCCTTGATCTGTGTTGTCCTCGGTAGCGCCAGAACACCTTCATCAGTTGCCAGCAGCATATCCACACCTAGAGGAAAGGCATTGTTCCATCCTGCCCGTTGTTTGAACCAGGACACATCCAGGCCTTGCGGGGCTATGTGCATGACCGTTTCGATACCGGGGCCGGTTAGTTGATAAATGTTGTCGCCTCCGCTTAGCGCATCCATTGTCAGCACTAGCGTCGCGCCCTGTTCAGGGCTGGCCAGCGTTCCCAGGCTCGGTTCAAAATCTACTCGCCGGATGCCTTGACAGAGAATAAATGCCGCCAGTTCAGGCGCGGTTGGCTTGATCTGCAAACGCAGCCAGTGGCTGTTATCGAGCAGCTGATGCGGGTCGGCCAGACTGCTCTCGCCATCGACCAGCGTTGCCAGCACGGCTATTGCGGTATTGTGGTTACATTCCGGTAAGGCGCTGATTTGCCCTGGGCGTGAAAATGCTTCAATCACACACCGGAAAGTGGCCTGTTGAAATTCAGGTTGCCAAATCACATCAATCATCGTCATGCTCCGTCGCGTTGAGTAAGGCAAAATCCACCCGGGTTTTCGCCAGCATGGCGTTACGCAGGTTTTGTTCTGTAGTCAGTTCGGCCATGCCGATTTCCACCAATTGATAAATCACTAGCCAGCCGGGCAGTTGATGCGCCAATACTGCATCGCATACCGCCAGAGCTTCAATTTTTTCCCGGTCATCGTCCATCAGTTGCGCCGCGCCTTGATATTCCAGGTTGTCTTCAGTGCTGACTGTCACCCAGGCGCTAGCCAGCGGAATTTCGCCTAAAAAGTAAGGATCGTTAAAAGCGCTGTCGCGCAGTTGCAGCATGGCCAAACCGGTTTGCGGCAACTGTACGGGGGTAATCGTCCAGCGGGCGGCAATCTCATTGAGCACTGCCGCGATCTGTTTTTTCGACTGGGTAGCAAGCGCCCGAGGCCAGTCGTGTCGAGATATATTCATTAGTTCAAGACCTTTCTAATCCAGGATGACAGGTTATCGATCACCACAATGGTGATCAGAATAATGATGATTAAGGCGGAAGCCTGATTGTATTTAAACAGGCGCAAGGCATCGTGCAGTTCCAAGCCGATGCCGCCCGCGCCGACCAGCCCCAACACAGCCGCCATTCGCACGTTGCGGTCAAAGATGTACAAGGTATTGCCCACCGCTTCTCTGAGCATGGAAGGCCAGGCGGCAAACACGATTTTTTGGGTAAAACCGGCACCGACCGCCGACAGTGCCTCATATTTGCCTGCCGGTACCCGCTCCATGTTTTCTGCAAAAAATTTACCCAAAAAACCTGCGGTATGTACCGATAGCGCCAATACACCCGGCAGCGGCCCCAGTCCCATTGAGCTTACGAAAATCAACGCCAGCAGCAAATCTGGCATAGCACGCATGAAATTGAGCAATTCTTTGGCAACCCGATAGGCGACCGCATTAGGTGTTAGCGGCCGCGCCGCATAAGGCGCTATCGTTGCTGCCATAATAAAGGCCAGCACAGTCCCCCAGAACGCTGTCACCAAGGTTTGCACCATTAGATATAGATAACTAGACATGTTGGAAAAATTAGGCGCGCCGTAACGGCTAAAATATTCCGTCATGTCTTCAACGCCGTACAACAAATCCTTAAAGTCAACGCCTAAATCCCAGATGATTAACCACAGCATAGCCAGTGCGACAGATAGCCAAACCGGAAATAAATTTTTCGGCTTGGGCGGCAAGGTTTTAATGGACATTGAGTATGCCTCCGATGGCTTTCTGCCGAAACACATCGGACAGCCTGTCCAGTAGTGTCACCAGCGCATAAATGGATAAAGCAATCATGCCGATACGCTCGTAATTGAACAATCGCATGGACATCACCATGTCGTAACCGATGCCGCCAGCGCCGACCAAGCCCAGGATGGACGCCGCGCGCAGATTGTGATCGAGAATGTACAATAGCGAACCGATAAAATCCGGCACCGCTTGCGGCAGCATCGCATACAAAATGCTCTGGAATTTAGTGCAGCCGGTCGATTCAAGCCCTTCGACGGCTTTGAAGTCGACCACTTCTATGCTTTCAGCGATAAATTTACCCATAAAACCGACGGTGACCAACGCCAACGCCATAATTCCCGGCAACGGCCCCAGTCCCAACGCCGACACAAACACCAGCGCCCAGACCAGTTCCGGCAGGGCGCGAATAAAACTCAGCAGATCGCGGGTCATGCGGAAAATCCAGGGGTTAGGGCTGGCGTTTTTCGCCGCCAGAATGCCCAGCGGCATGGATATCACCACCGCAAGCGCGGTCGCCAATAAGGTCATTTCGACGGTTTCCAGCATTTTTTCACCTAATTGGGGTAAATAGTGCCAATCAGGCATAACCCATAAATGCTGAGTAAAATCCAGCATACGCGGTAAGGCATAAAATACTTTGTTATACGACATATCCACCGTAGACGCTGTCAATACCAGCACCGCAATCGGCAGTACAACACTCAACACCGCAGTAAGCGGTGGTTTACCGTTAGGCGTGGGCCAATACCAGCTCGGGTTCATGACTTGTCTCCTCGAATGTGGTGCCGTAAATTTCAGCCTGTTTAGCTGCAGTTAATTGTTCGGGACTGCCATCAAATACCAGCCAGCCCGCATTCAAGGCAATGATGCGGTCAGCATATTGTTTGGCATATTCAACCTGATGTAGATTGACAATGACGGTAATGCCTTTTTCGCTGCAAATTTTCCGCAGCAGTTTCAGGACTTCTTCGCTGGCTTTGGGATCAAGACTGGCAATCGGCTCATCGGCCAGAATCAGTTTGGGTTGTTGTGCCAAGGCACGGGCAATGCCCACCCGTTGTTGCTGTCCGCCGGACAGTTTGTCGGCACGACTCCAGGCCTTGTCGAGCAAATCGACTTCCCGTAGTGCAGCTTCGGCAATCTGATAATCCGTTTTGGGAAACAGGTAAAACAAACTGCTGAGCCAGCTGTGTTCAGCCAGACGACCGACCAACACATTAGTCATCACGTTCAATCGATCCACCAGATTAAACTGTTGAAACACCATGCCGACATGGGCACGTATTTTGCGGTAGTTTTTTTTGTTCAGAGTAACGCCATCAATGGTAATCTCGCCTTGCGTAGCTGGATCAAGGGCATTCATCGCTCGGAGTAAAGTCGATTTACCGGCACCGCTAGGCCCCAGCACGGCAATGAATTGCCCGGCTTCGATGTCCAGATTGATGTTTTTCAGTGCGCAATAACCATTGGGGTAAACTTTACAGACTTCTCTTAGAGAGATATAAGCCATAACGGGTCTCTTTTGGGTGTAAATGTACATAACGGGCCTATTTTGGGTGAATAGGAGAAATGTACCGGATGGTTAGTTTTTGCCCACCCGGTACAACATCAAATACTGAACTTATCAATGTGGTGGAAAAAAGCCTGCCCAACTTACATTTACTTCAACATGTCTTCGCGAAGCAATCCCAATTCACTGACCAAATCGCGTATTTTTTGGTAGTCGGCTGCCGTAACCGGGTCATATTTGGTTAATTCACCATAACCCGTGACTTTTATATCTTTATGAGCATTGAGAACCGCATTGCGAATGTTGGCTTTGGTTGCTTCCGGCAAATCTTTACGATAAGCCATAGGTGAGCCGGGCAGGGGATCTGAATACAGCAACACCCGATTGGATTCTTTAGTAATCAGACCTTTTTTCAGCATTTTTTCGTAAGTGATGTCGTTGTCAGCGGCTGCATCAACGGATTTGTTTTTAACGGCCATTTCGGCAGCATCATGTGAGCCTGCATAGGTAAATTCGCCGAAAAATTGTTTAGGCATCTGCCCAGTGGCTTGTTTAACCAAATAAGTCGGTATCAAGCCGCCTGAAGTTGAGGCAGGGTCGACAAAGGCAACGCTCTTGCCTTTCAGGTCGGCGATAGTCTTAATATCGGAACCTTCCGGCACCACGAACAACGAGCGGTAGGTAGACAGGCCGGTATCCGAACGGACACCCACGGCAAACGCTTCGGCATTGGCTTCTTTTTCAGCCAGTACATAAGACAGTGGCCCAAACCAGGCAATATCGACCCGACCTTTTTTCATGCCTTCGATGACGCCTGCATAGTCGGTGGCGGTGTAGACTTTAACGGGTTCGCCAGTTTTCGCTTCAAGATATTGGCGCATCGGCTCAAATTTCTGAATCATCTCTTCGTTGTTTTCAGCAGGTATAAGTCCCATCACCAAGCCTTTGGCTACGGCAATTGTTTGCATCCCCGATAGGACCAGCAAGGCGGCAATGAATTTTAGTTGTTTGAATTTCATGTTGTTTTCCTTAGAAGTTATTCGATATTGATTGAGATTTGCGCGCGATCTGCTCTAAATCGCGCTAATGAATACTCAATCGGTTTTTGTGTCTTAACATCAACATTTACGGTTTTCACCCGTAGCACCGGAAGGTGCCTGGGCATTGCCAGCAGCAAACCGTCTTCATCCAATGGCAGGGTGGCGCTAACCGTGCTGCCCAGCCTGACCGGATTAAGCCCCATTTCTTTGAAAAAAGTGTGCAGCGAACCGCTTTGATACTCCTTGATAACATCCCCCAATCTGGCGATGGGCAAATAATGAGAAATTATGCAGAAGGGTTTATCGTCAACTTTACGTAAAGTCTCCAGCCATAACACGGCATCACCTTCCTCAATTTGCAGCATCTTTGCCACATTGCCTTTCGCCTTGATTTCAAGCTTCCTCAACAACCTGGAATCACTGGTTTTGCCCAGCGCTTCCAGGTTTTCGGTAAAACGGCTATGCTTGCCAATCGCATAATCGACCGGCGCATCCAGCACAAAAACACCTTTGCCATGTACTCGTTCCACCAGTCCAAAATTAACCAGCTCATCAATGCCTCGGCGTAAGGTGTGCCGGTTCACTGAAAAACGGTCTGCCAGTTCCTGTTCAGAAGGCAGGCAGTCGCCTGATTTATAATGATTTAAAATATCCTGCTGTAGCGATTCAGCAATTTGCCGGAATATGGGTTTGCCTTGTTTTCTGTCTAACATACTCATCTATACATATCTATATAACTAGGATGTGTCCATTCTAGTGCTTGAATATGACAGTCTTGTGACAAACAAGAAATTTCCACACTTAATCTTCAACCCTAGAAATTGATCTGTGTACGGAAATTAAGCCCGTCTTCGGAATTAACTTTTGTATTATTGGAAGTAACGGTTTGATTAAAGTCGGTTCGCACATAGTTGGCCAGGAATCGGACTTGCGGATTGATTATCCATTTAAGTCCTACGGTGTAAGCATCCGCTTGATTGGCAAAGCCATTTGACAATACACCTGTACCTGCTGCGTTACCTGCCTTGAAGTCTGAGGCATCCATATGACTGAACCTAAAGGCCAATTCCCACGCCCCCCAACCGCCTTTCATATCGAAATTACGAAGTGGCGCAATATCGCCGAAAGCATTTTGTTTGCCGAAAGACTTGGCGTAGCTTTCGCCGGTGATCATCCAATGTCCGGACAAATAATAGGCATCAATGTTGCGATCGAAGTGTTGCCCTAATGCTGAGTTGCCAGTGAAGTTATTGTTCACGTATTCACCGGTAAATCGTAGCGGGCCGTTTGCCAATACTGTCGTTGCACCTACTCGGGATAGATCGACATTAGTATCGGTAAAACTATCAACGTGGAAGAATTGCAGGCTGTTCGTTTCGGTTACTGCACGCAACTGGTAATTTGCATCACCCGGTTTGGTAGGCTGTCGCCCAAAGCTACCGGACATACCGAAATGATAAATGCTGTCCGTGTGTCCCAAAATAGGCGCTGCATTATAGGAAACATGACCCAGAAAATCTTTGCCATCGACATCGCTGGTTTCATCAATGCCGGTGCTTTTTAAGCCGGGATTATTCCTCAGTCCGCCATTGACCGCAGATACGGCGTAGTACAAGCCTTGAATCGGATGACCATGCAACATCGCACCGCGATCTATGCCTGGAATAAACTGCATCGCCAGCGCCCGCTCCATAAAGTCTATATTACGAGAAGAGGTGGATTCGTTGATGCTGAACGGAAAACGGTATTGCCCCAATTTAAGCTGCGCCTCGTCCCATAAATGCGCGTTCATATCCCAGAACACCATCTGTGGAGTCCCTTGAAATGAGGCTACAAATAAATACTCCCAATTCTTATAAAGTTTGCCCTGAGTATAAAGATAGGCTCGGCGTATATCGAACCGATCCGTTGTCGCGTTATCGCCAGCGCTAAGAGTATTGTAAGAATCAGCTTGAATCCGTCCATGAAGTTCCAGGCTATGCTCGCCATCGGCGCTTTCCATTTTAAAGCCGTTTTTAAAAGTTATATTGGCAGGTGCACCCTTGGCTGCTTTATCCTTTTTTTCCTCCGGCGTAAGTGGCTTTTCCTTCTTGACAGGCTGCTCACCGGCAGCAGATAGCCTCAAGGCGCCATAAGCCTTAGAATCGATAGAACCGTTTTCATATAACGCATCAATCAGTTTAACCATGGTTCCTTCATCAGCCGAACTCGGCTTTTTCTCTTCAGCTAAAACCGGCGAAGTTGCCAGCGTGCCGACCAAAGCGATACTAATGGCCGTTGCGAGTTGTTTTTTAATCACCTTTTATCTCCTGAATTTAATAAGAAACGTCAGTGAACTTCTAAAAATTGCTTGCCAGAAAACATAAATTTTTAGAGGGTCATTTAGCGTCACCATTTAGTTGTCTATATAACTAGATATATAAAATGCAGGGGAACTATATTGGCTTTTGTTTACAAGATGATTACAGGATGATGAAGATTAGATGACAAAACGCATTCTTAAAGTGGACCCCGAAAACCGGACGGTAGTTTAAGATATAGCCTAGCCTCCTCCTTATGCAGTTGTCCGACCTTGCATCAATAGAGGTGAATCGCTACGTATATTTTTACGGTACATAAATTATGGGCTCATGTAAGCAAGCTGAAAAATCCTGCGGTTGTGCAGGAGACAAACCGGATACCAGCCAGCCAAGCGTATCCATGCCTACGAGTGGCATGACTTTCAAGATAGAAGGCCTGGACTGCGCTGAAGAAGTCGCCATTTTAAAAAACGCGATAGGCCCGATAGCGGGTGGCAGCGACAAGCTGGTTTTTGATATTTTAAACGGACGAATGACACTGTTGCCTGAAGCTGACCCGGTGACGGAAAAAAAACATCATTAAAGCGGTTGCCTTAACCGGTATGAAAGCGACTCGCTGGCAAGCGGGTCAGGCACAAGTTGATGTAAAACAACTACACCGTTCGAAGACTGTTTATACCACACTCAGCGGTTTGCTTATCATTGTCGGCATGTTGATTCATATCGCTATGGCCGGTGGGTTTAGTGATGCGCAAACTTTTCTCAGCCACCCTGAAAACTGGTCGCTACACTGGGCGATTATCACTGAATATCTCACTAGCTTAGCTAACGCACATGCTCAGCAAGCGATGCCTTTACCTGAAAAAATCGCGTTTGGCCTTGCGGTTATTTTCGGTGCTCGGCATGTGATGGTTAAAGCTTTTTATGCGCTGAAACGATTGCGTGCCGATATGAATTTGTTGATGATGGTTGCCGTCATCGGTGCCATATTCATTGACGAGTGGTTTGAAGCGGCAACCGTGAGTTTTCTATTTTCTCTGTCCCTAGCGATTGAAAGCTGGAGCATTGGCCGTGCCCGTCATGCGGTAGAAGCTTTACTGGATTTGGCACCCTCTACGGTTACGATCAAGGATGAAAGCGGACAGGAACGTATTGTACCCGCCGCAGAAGTTAGCACCGGCAGCCATTTCATAGTAGCGCCTGGCGATAAAATCCCTTTGGATGGCGATGTGATTAGCGGCTTCAGTTCGGTCAATCAGGCACCGATTACCGGTGAAAGCATTCCTGTTGCCAAGCAAGTTGACGATGAAGTGTTTGCCGGTAGTATCAATGGTGAAGGAACACTGGAGATCAAATCCTCAAAACTCGCCTCGGATACCACCCTGGCGCATATCATCCGTCTGGTGGGAGAAGCCCATAGCAAGCGAGCGGAAGCCGAGCAATGGGTGGAAAAATTTGCGCGCATTTATACCCCGGCGGTGATGATCTTTGCGCTGGCTGTGTTTATCATCCCGCCGTTGTTTTTAGAAGGCAGCTGGAACGAGTGGTTCTACCGTGCCTTGGTGTTACTGGTGATTGCCTGCCCTTGTGCGTTGGTCATTTCAACGCCGGTCAGTATTGTCGCGGCATTGGCTAGCGCAGCTCGACAAGGTATTCTGATCAAAGGCGGCATTTATATTGAAGCACCTGCCCATCTTAATGCGATTGCCTTTGATAAAACCGGTACGCTGACCTGCGGTGAGCCAATAGTCACCGGAATTTATCCTTTTAATGGGCATAGCGAAGAAGAACTGTTAAGTCGTGCTGCTGCACTGGAAGCACGAAGCAATCATCCACTGGCTAAAGCCATATTGCAATACACAGAAAACCGGGGTATCGGTATTGCCAGCGCTGACGAGGTGACCGTTCTGCCTGGTAAAGGTGTAAACGGACTATTTAATGGCATTAATTTCTGGCTGGGATCGCGTCGCTATTTATTAGAGCGTAGTCAGGAAGTTCCGGAAATCAGTGAAAAAGCGATTGCACTTGAACAGACCGGCCAAACCGTTATCGCCATTGGCAATGACCGACATATTTGCGGCCTGATAGCCGTCGCCGATCAACCTCGTGCTCAAATCAAATCGATTTTGCAATCCCTCAGACAGAAGGGAGTCAAACACTTGGTGATGTTGACTGGTGATAATTGGGTTACGGCTAATAACATAGCCGCACAAATCGGTATTGATGAAGTGCATGCTGAATTATTGCCGGCTGATAAAGTTGAGATCGTTAGTCAAATGATCGAAAAATACGGACAGGTTGCGATGATCGGTGATGGTATTAATGATGCTCCGGCACTCGGTCGGGCCAATCTGGGTATTGCCATGGGCGTATTGGGTGCGGATGCAGCGATAGAAATAGCAGATATTGCATTAATGGGTGACGACCTCTCTAAGCTCCCTTGGCTAATCGGTCATTCCAAAAGAACACTGGCGATTATCCGACAAAATATTATCTTTGCACTCACTATTAAGGCCGCTTTCGCACTGTTAGCTTTTGCAGGGCTTGCAACGTTATGGGAAGCCATTGCGGCCGACATGGGGGCTTCTTTAGTGGTTGTTGCAAACGGATTGAGGCTACTCCACGCTAAATAGGATTATACAAAAATAGTAGTACGTAATGAAATTCTGTTTCTGTAAAACAGCGTGGAAAAATGACCAGGGAATCGGGGGAAACCAGTAATTCTCATTATGGCTATAAAAGTGGGCAAAACGGTTGCTTGAGTTTGTCGTCACTCTTGGCACCAAGTGCTACCCCGTAAATTTGCTTTATCAACGTTACCATTTATAATCATTTCTGCTTTCAGGTTCCAGAGGGTTTTTCAGACCTAATGGTTAAACGGGAAGTCGGTAAGGTTTACACCAAATCCGACGCTGCCCCCGCAACGGTATATAAGTAAAAGTTTCATCAAGATGCCACTGTGTTTATACATGGGAAGGTGATGATTCAGGTTAACGCCACTTATAAGCCCGGAGACCGGCCCGAAAGTGTAATTCGGTACAGCGGAGGGCTGTCTGCGAAAGTGACAGTACAGCTCCGTGTCATCTCTCGTTTTCTTTTGTCCTCCGTTGTGTAAAACAACCATTATGCGCGGGCGGCGCACGAGGACACACATGCAAAAATTCATCTTCGGCTCATTATTATTCGTGGGTTTTAATACCCAGTTACAGGCGCAGGAAACTGTGCAAAATCTTCCCGATATAGTTGTTACCGCAACCCGAACAGAGACGGCTAAAAATCAGCTGGCGGCTGCGGCTACGGTCTATACCCGAAAGGATATTGAACGCCTGCAAGCTAAAACCTTACCGGAACTGTTAAGCGGCAGCACCGGCATCGACATCACCCAAAATGGCGGCTACGGAAAAACTACCAGTGTGTTCATGCGCGGCACTAATGCCGATCACGTATTGGTGTTGATTGACGGCATTAAAGTCGGCTCCGTTACCATGGGTACGACACCTTTTGAATTTATTCCCATTGATCAGGTCGAGCGGGTGGAAATTATTCGCGGCCCTCAATCGAGCCTATATGGTTCAGAAGCGATAGGCGGGGTTATCCAGATTTTTACCCGCAAAGGCGGACAAAATGAAAAGCCTAGCGTCGCCCTGGATGCGGGCGGCGGCTCCTATGATACTTACCGTGCTTCCGGTACGGTCAGCGGTAAATGGAAAAACAGCTGGTATACCTTGGGTTCATCGCAGTTCGGTTCTCAGGGTTTTAATGCCCGGCAGCCAACCACCGGGCCGTTTGGCGTTAATCAGCCCGACAAGGACGGTTACCTGAACACGGCGCTGAATGCCCGATTAGGTCATCGTTTTGACAACAATGCAGACGTTGAGGCATCTTTTATGCGGGCTGAGGGGAAAACCGAATATGACGGCAACCCCAATAAAACGGAATTTGTAGAACAGGTCGTTGGCACTACAGCCAGTATCAACATTGTTGAAAACTGGCGCTCAATACTGCGCTTGGGGCAAAGCCGCGATGATAGCGATAATTTTGCGCCTGATGGTTCTTTCTCCAGCAAGTTTAACAGTACCCGCTGGAATGTCAGTTGGTTGAATGAGCTTGCCTTGTCTGATAATCACCAGTTGGTTATCGGTTCCGACTACCGCCTGGATCAGGTTGACAGCTCAAAAACATTCGCTGAGCGCTCTCGCTATGACGCGGGCATTTTCACCGAATTACACAGCCGCATTCTGGATGACCATTTTATCAACGCATCGGTACGCGGAGATAAAAATGAGGCATTTGGCGAGCAGGTGACCGGCAATTTCGGCTGGCGTTATAACGGGGACTATGGCATCAGCCCGTTTGCCAGCTTTGGCAATGCGTTCAAAGCGCCGACCTTTAACCAGCTTTATTTTCCGGGATTCGGTAATCCCTCGCTGAAAGCCGAACAATCAACCTCTTTCGAGGCAGGACTGGCGGGCGACCATGATTGGCTACAATGGGAACTTCGCGCTTATCATACCAATATCGACAATTTGATCGTGGCGGTCACCAACCCGATAACCTTTCAATCCAGCGCAGAAAACGTCGGCAAGGCGCAAATTGACGGCATTGAAGCCGAAATCGGAACTCAAACAATGGGCTGGAACAGCAAGTTGAACATGAACCTGATAAGCCCTAAAAACCGGGAATCCAATATGCGACTGCCGCGCCGTGCGGAAAAAATCTTATCCTATGATTTATCGCGCTCATTCGGACAGTTTGATCTGGGCACTAATGTGCTGGCCCAAGCCGACCGTTTTGACGATACCTTGAACAAAACCAAGGTTGCCGGTTATGTGACCGTTGATTTGCGCTCAGCCTATCATTTAAATAAAAACTGGATGCTGAACGCAAAATTAAATAACCTGCTGGATAAACAGTATCAAACCATTAATACCTACAATACCGCAGACAGGAATTTCTTTGTTTCAATCCACTATAACAACTAACCTAAGGGAAACAACATCATGAACATAAAACAATGGCTGCAGGCCGAATATTTACCCATCCCCCTGATCGCGCTGATGGTGCTGACGCGCTTTCATCATTTTGGCGATGCATTGCATCTGCCCGATGCCTCGTTGGCGGTTTTTTTCTTTGCCGGTTTTTACCGCAAAAAAGCCTTGTTCGTCTTCTTGGCTGTCATGGCAGGATTGATTGATTACGTCGCCATCGCAAACGGCACCAGCAGCTGGTGTGTGTCGCCCGCCTATGTTTTCCTGATTCCTACCTATGCAGTCATGTGGTTTGCAGGCCGCTACTGTTCGGCATTTAAATCGCTGAAGATGACTGAACTGGCCATGCAGTTGGGTCTCCTGATACTTGCAGCATCGGCTGCATTTGCCATTTCAAACGGCAGCTTTTATTTGTTTTCAGGTCGTTATACGGATTTATCCTGGGGACAATATCTTGCACGGGTAGCTCAGTATTACCTGCCTTATGTTGGTTATACCTTGGCTTATGCGGTTGCAGGTTTGTCAATCGTTAAACTATTCATTGCACTGTCTGTCACGCGACCCAAATATGAAGAACTTGACAGAAGGGGTTGATTTTTATCGTGAACACGGCTGGGTAGTTTACACAGCCGAATACCACCTGAAACGCGGCTATTGCTGTCATTCAGGGTGTCGTCATTGCCTTTACGGTTATGATAATGAACCACAACAAAAGCCCGAGGTCGCCAATGGATAAACAAATGACAACAATTGACTCAACCGTTATCAAGCGTGAGACGGTTGAGAATCTGGGTGGCACAATCACTGAATATACCTACTTCGAGCCTACCGAAGAAAAGATGAAAGAGCTGTCGCAAGATCTGTTCTCGAAGAACTGGAATAAGATTGTCGTTGGCCCCTGCGTTGAAGGTGCCGTCTTTGAAGTACGTTTTGCTAAAGAGCCAAATCTTTCTTATCTTGATGGCTATTTGACCGTTGACCTGGGTCATTGGCATTTTCATCTTTGCATTGGACCGCACCAGAATTGCCCCTCTGAAGAACTGAGAAAAAATCGTCCCGTTGCCAAGTGTGGATTTTTTGAAATGCGTGGCGGCAAATGCGGCGGCGGACGCAGCTGGGGCTTGCGGCTGTGGAACGGCTTTGGCGACCAATTGACGACAGTCTTTTTGCCTTCGCCGTATTTGTCGGATGAGCAACATGTATTGCCTGAACCAAAATGGGAACACCTGGATCTTTATTATAGTTTGCGCGAAAAGTATTTGGCTGAACCAAAGCCGGAAAACTTTAAGCCTGCAGATGCGCCCGATGTTAAAAAGCCGCTTTTGCATTATTAGCTTTTGCAGGGCTTGCAACATTATGGCAAGCCATTGCGGCTGATATGGGGGCTTCTTTAGTGGTCGTTGCAAACGGATTGAGGCTGCTGCATCCTGGGAAGAGTTTCTCTAAATAGTCTGAGCAACATTGATGTCAAATCATGAAAAAATCGTACTCTGGTTTTTAAACTAAATTTCCAAACGATGTTTCGGTCTCTTGTTGGGCTTAAACACCCATGTCTGGGCCTGAGACGGCGAAGGAACCCACGCCTGTACTGGCAACTCTTGGTCAGTCGGGAAGCGGGGTCTTTTAATCCTTTATCGAAAAAATCACATAGCTCGCCTGCATTGTAATCATCAAACCATCGAGCAACGCGATAAAGGCGAAAACCTTTTTTGTCGTGCGCGGGGAAATCCATTGCGCGAGAAATGGCCCCAGCCGTCCGCCCCATAGTACGCCAAGCATGGTGAATACCGCCATGTCCCAGGGTACGCCGCCAAAATACAAGGCATGGACGAAGGCAAGCAAAAGTGAGTTTAACGACAACAATACCACGCCCAGACCGATTGCCCGGTTAGCGTTAAGGCCGTAAGCGAGCATACAAAAGGCAGCGATAATCTCGCCCTCGCCGATAGCCACCCAGCCGGTAACTATGCCGCCGATGAAAGAAACCAAAACGATTGGGATACGGGCATGTGCAGGAAGTTCCATTCTCCCGCCTTTTCGATCAAGCGTGATGAGCGTTAGCAAACCCGCTATGAACGCAATGGGACCAAACAGCCCTTTGACCAGCATCGGCTGGGGATGGATCAGAAATGTGGAAATCATTGTTCCGATAATAAGCGCAGGTACGGTCCACTTCAAAAGCGGTAAAGGAACATCACCACGCCGCAGCCAACCGGATGCGCCGCTGGTCATGCCGACGGCTTGGGTGACGAATGCGAGTTTTAATGCGCTGACGGGATCCACTTTGTAAGCGAACATAAGCACAGGGATAAAAACAATGCCGCCCCCAATCGCGGCAGCGTTACCGATGAATGCACCGAACACACCGACGATGATCAGCGGCCAATTGCTGGCGGCAAGTCCGATTGGGTCTGGAAATATAGTCGCGTATACGACAAGCCAGATCAGGGTAAATACAAAAAGCCAAGGCGTGAAATACGCAAAGTTTTTTGCCGATGAATTGTTGTCCAGCTCAATCACAGGGGCGGAATAACGAGAGAACTGCTGTTTTTGATCGCTTCTCATAAGTGCAACTCGTTAAGTATTTTGATTATTACTTTTGTGTGTTGCAGTCGGATGATGAGCGAATTAAAAACAGTTTTTGAGCAATGAGCTAATTCGGAGCTTTTCTGCTTGAGAAGTTCCCATATTAATTTATTAATACTGGGCATGTTTTCAGCAGCACAAACCGCTTCAGTGCTTGAATAGGTCGAAACACAATAGGGTACTAAATAGGTCAAAGTAATTTTGATGAATTCCTTTGTCGATAATCCATTGCTCAGCATTACATCACCGTGATTGATTAACATCAGAATTGAACCAACCACCAGCGCAACCTTGATCGCACGCATTAGAATATTTTTTTGCAAGGCAATTTTAAGCCAACTATTTATCATACTGTGTCATCCTTACCCAGGTAATGTGTGATAAACACATAAAGATTGGGTGTTTAATAGTTAAAATCTGATTGTTAAGGTTTGTGTGTTTATAGAGTGATTGCGGATGATTAGACGACAGCCTGCCAAAGCAGCCGTATCCCGACAGCGAACAAGAACAGCGCAAATATCCTTTTCAGGTTCTCGGTCGGCAGCTTATGTGCGAGTTGCGCCCCCATTGGGGCGAATACCCGGCTACTGGTCACGATGCAGAGAAACGCCGGCACATAGAGATAGCCCAGGCTCCAACTGGGCAGACCGGCGTTGCCCCAGCCCAGGGCGATGTAGCCGAAAGAACCGACGATAGCGATGGATAATCCACAGACGCTGGAAACGGCCATAGCTTGGCGTAAGGGAAACTGGCGCTTGACCAGGAAAGGGACGATGATGACCCCAATGCCAGCGCCCAGGAGGGTGCAAAGTACACCGATGATGCCGCCTGCACCGACAAGGTTTCGGTCGCTAGGAGACTGGTCAGGATCGTGCGCTGGCGAGTAGGGTTTGATCATCTGAAAAGCTACCCATAACGGAAAGAAGGCGAACAGCGTTTTAAAAAGATCGGTCGGCAGGCTGTCCGCGACAACTGAACCTAACAGAGAACCGACCAAGACACCTGGCACCAGTTGCTTCACGACCGGCCAGTCGACCGAACCGTGGTGGTGATGAGCCTGAAGAGAGGCGGCTGAGGTGACGATGATGGTGGCTAGCGAAGTCGCCACGGCCATCAGCATGACCAAGTCCGGCGCAATCCCCTGAGCCGAAAAAAGCCAGACCAGGAAGGGGACAATGATAATGCCGCCGCCGATGCCGAACAGTCCGGAAAGCAGGCCCGCAGCGCTTCCCAAAAGCAGATAGTAAATACTCGGCAAGCCGACCATCGTCAGCGTGAGCGTCGCGGTAACCCAGAACAGTGACTTATACAGACGCTCGCTTTTAGGCTCTGGGCCAGTCTCGCCGGCCTGAGTGGATGACTGATAAAGCTTGCTATGGGCAAATACGAGACTATTAACCGCTGTGAAGTTAAAGATCGGGCTCAGGAAGTGCAACACCGACAGGTGGCTGATGGCTGCGCTGCCAAAACCGGCCGTCATCAACGCCAATGGTGCTGTGTCATAAAGGGAAGCCCAATTTCGACCGTAGTGTCGCCATCAATCAACGACTCCGAATTTCACATGCATCATGGTGTTTTCCTTTCCAAAAAATGAAGCGGCGCTTATAGAATAGAATGGTTTTTGTGTAATCATCTATTTGAGCCTCAGGGCATAGACCTAAAAAAATCGATGTAAACGTGCTTATTTCTAAAAAGAGGGCCGCCGACAAGATCATTCCTAATGGGAAACAAGCTAATCGACAGCCAAGTTATACCCCCCAAAGCACGATTGAAATAATAAATGCCGTACTTAAGAACAGAGTCAAGCGAAAAGTTAAAAACCCCACTAATTTTTGATCTATGTAATGTGCATAAAATAACTTATACTGATCCCAATAAGTTCACATACTATCCCTTCTCCAGTGGGAGAAGGTTAGGTTGAGGGGATTCAAATAACAACTTATTGGGATTGGTATTACACACTTGAAACAGCGATTCCATTCGTCCTGAACTTGCCGAAATTATAGTGTGGACGTTCCCATGCTTAAGGCTGGACAGGATTTGCAACCCTGTCCGTACTGATTCAGATTTGTGATGTCACAATACGCGCAGTAAATAATCAGAAATATTAAAAATTCTGCTTATTTATGATGCCAGGTAATAAAGCTACTTTTCATCTGAAGTAGATTCCAGTTGTTTTCTTTTTTCTTCTTTTTCTCCTTCATCCAAAAGCCCAAAATCTTCTTCAAAAAGATTAAAACGAAAGCCCATGAATTTAAGTACGACAACGACAATGAGAAAACCAATAACCGGGTAGAAGAATAATTGCGTGCCCCAAGGTATGTCGTGCGGGTCTTTCAAGTCAATACGTAAGATTTTAGTAAACACAAAGAACATAAAATCTGTCATTTTATTCACCCTAAAATGTTATGAACAACAAACAATCGTTGATCAAAATTTAACCCTGGTTGAATCAAGGCTAAACATGCCCAGTAAGACTATAAATAGAGATATAAACGTGCTTGTTGTTGATTAAAGAAGGTCGATTATTTTTCCTAAAAGAGGAAAATAATCGACTGATCACTATGAAAAAAGTCAAAGCTCGGTTGAAATAATAAATGCCGTACTCCAGAACAGAGTCAAGCAGAAAGCTAACAGACATGAAATTATCGATACTGATCTCAAACCAGTCAGCCTGAATCTGCTCCTGACTGGCTTTCCTATAGAAAGGAGTTGTTAATCCGAGTCCGAACAGCCGTTTGCAATACATTGATTTAATGCAGACGGAATATCCTGCCCGTTATTTTGGGTAGCGATTATTTCAATCCGGCTGTTTGCTGAAGGTTTGCACGGAACGATAGTCATTACTCCGTCGACTGCATTAAAAATAAACCAGCCTTTATCGGTCGCAAAAACGGCTTTTATTCTTTCCGCTTCCAGTTGACTTAATAATCCCTTTAAATGCACATAATCAAAGCAACTGTGTTCTGGAAATACAGCGCCAAAACTCTGGTAACCGTCTGCTGCATTTTGTAGGGGCGAATTCGCTAACGCGCTCTTACGGGTCATTCGTCTATAATCTGCATCAATTTGGATCGATCCAGCTTGATGGGCATCAGGAAAAGCAGCTTGTCTTTCCGGGTTTCTGGTCAAATCCAGCCAAGCAACATCCAGTTGTCCTTGAACGGTTTGAGCAACAACCGCTTTACGTGGGCGGCTGCCATCAGCCCAACGATCAAACAGCTTAGTCGCTGCTTTGTCGGCTAAATCCATTTTATTAGCGACCAGCACATCGGATAAGGCGATTTGATCGACAAAGTTTTCATGCGACGTGTAGCGACTGTCGCTTAACTTTCTCGGATCAACCAAGCAGATACTGGCGCGCACATCCAGCACGGTTTGAAAATACCCTCCGGCGAGCATATCCAATGCCCGCTTTGGGTGGCCTAAACCGGTTGGTTCAATGAGCAAACGATCCGGTTTGACTTCCGTTAACAAGCGATTGATGGCAACCTGAAAAGGCAATCCCACCGCACAACACAGACAGCCCCCCGGTACTTCCCTGACTATCGCATCCGAAGCGGCGAAGATTGCGCCATCAATACCAATTTGTCCAAACTCATTGACCAATACCGCCCATTTTTCGTCAGCCGGTTTTTGTTTAAGCAAATTAAGAATGGCTGTGGTTTTACCAGCGCCGAGGAAACCCATCACTATATTGGTTGGGATATTGGCAAACTTTCTGGACACTTAAGCTTCAATCCATCTAGGCAGAAAGCTATAGAGACGCGATGTGCGCGTCTCTATAGCTTAATTTTATTAAACGCCAACAGTGCTGCGGTTAACGAAATCAGGAATATCACCGAAAAACCCATGACGGCGGTTACCGTCTGTTCGGAAAAGAAACTGCCCAATGCTGTCCCGGAAAACAGCATGATCCAAAAAGCAATATGACAAGGACAGGCGAGTAATGCTAAAGACGCAAAAAACCAACCGGTTAAACGCCTTCCCGGTGGAAGGGGTAGATCGGAATCTTGTTGTGTTGAAGAAGTATCACAAGACGTGTTGCCACACTTGGATAAGTGAGCCGTGTTATTTAAACTTGTTTTCATTGTTCCGCCTTGCTTCGTTTCGATTTATTTACCACAACAGCTGATTCTTTCACCAAAAACACCGACATAGTTTGTTTGCCACGCTAAACGCGCAATGAAATAGTGCGGATCTTTATTGAATTCATTCAGGCAATGAGGACAGCGACAAAACACAACAGGTTTTCCATTAAAATCCATTGTCACTGTGGCATTAACCGGTTTCTCAGCTAAACAAACAGGACACACTGTCAAACCGGATGTTTCGATCAAACATGATTCAGGGTTGGTTATGAATAACTCCAAACACCCCTTACAACAGAACCAGTATTGCTTCCCTGCATAATTATGTTGAACAGCTTTTTTCTTAGTGATGCCTAATTTGACTAATGAGCATCCACAAGCAGGGCAAATTGGGGTTTCCATCGTTTGTTACCGGTCTTCTCGGCAACTGCTCCTGCGTTGCTCTACCTCCTGCATCCATGCAGTCGTGTCTTGCATTCGTCATCCGCACAAGCAGGGCTGTTGCGTCCAATCATAAAATCCCAGATATTGGCGACGACAAAAAGAGTAAGTCCTATATAGACCAGTATAACGGCGACCGGTAATATCCCGGTAACGGTAAACCCTAAGCCAATGGTACTGACCAATGCGCCGATACTACCAGTCCAGAAGGCGAGCATCGCTTCCTCCGATAGCGCTTCATGTTTCCTGGCGGAACGATAAAGCGTCCATAAATTTAAACCGGTGAACCCTACAAATATCGGCAACAAATAGGCATCGTTTATCAGAAAACTAAGCCCAACAGCACCTACTGCGCTGAGCACAACAGAGATGCCGAGACAACACGCCGCAGCAATCGCGGCACCGAATAAACCGCCAAATTGACTTAATTTTTCTTGCATTTTAATGCTCCACAATAAT
>Ga0208397_100018_pt1 | contig 72582 bp, 66 predicted proteins | sample LakWasMe76_LOW10_2_FD_183904 | JGI IMG/M metagenome (GOLD analysis project Ga0208397, IMG submission 183904) | Freshwater sediment methanotrophic microbial communities from Lake Washington under simulated oxygen tension - Sediment Metagenome... | ecosystem: Environmental > Aquatic > Freshwater >...
AAGCATTGCGCTAAAACGGGTTCTTTTTTACTCGCTTTAGCTGTGTTTATAATGCGCCCGCAAGCTGAGTGTGGCCTTGATTAATGTTGGCAAACTCAAATCAGCGCAATTTCATGTTAGCCCTAAGTTTAAGCACAGTCAAGCATTAAACTTGGGCAAGCATGCGTTACAGATGGCGTAGATTAAACGCCTTCCTCCACCTCAATACCGTTAGCGTTGATTAAATTCAAATCTAATTGTGTGCTTGAATTTGCCGGTTTGGCGTTTTTCTGGCCATCACCGCGCGCAGATTCAATTCTTGATAAATACGCCTCACTAATATCACCAGTGACATATTTACCATCGAAACATGAGCAATCAAACGCCTTGATATTTGGGTTGCTTTGCTTGATACCATCCACCAGCGCATCAAGATCTTGATAGATAAGCGCATCAGCACCGATTTCTTTACAGATTTCCTCATCGCTGCGGCCTGTAGCCAACAACTCATCGCGGCTTGGCATGTCAATGCCATACACGTTAGGGAAACGTACCGGAGGTGCAGCTGAAGCAAAGTACACTTTGGTTGCGCCTGCATCACGAGCCATCTGCACAATTTGCTGTGAGGTTGTGCCACGTACGATAGAGTCATCTACCAGCAATACATTCTTGCCTTTAAACTCAATGCCAATCGGGTTGAGTTTTTGGCGTACTGACTTTTTACGTAACGCTTGGCCAGGCATAATAAAAGTACGGCCAATATAGCGGTTTTTAATAAAGCCTTCACGATAATCCAAACCTAATGCCAAACCAACCTGCAGCGCACTAGGACGGCTAGTATCAGGAATTGGGATAACAACATCAATCTTTTTGTCCGCCCACTCACGCTTGATTTTCTCAGCCAGGCTTTTACCCATGTCTAAACGCGTTTGATACACAGACACGCCATCAATCACTGAATCTGGACGCGCCAAATAGACATACTCAAAAATACATGGATTCAGCTTTGCTTCATCAGAACATTGACGTGAATAGAAGTTACCTTCCATATCAATAAATACTGCTTCACCAGGCTCCACGTCGCGCACAACTTGAAAGCCTAATACATCCAAAGCCACGCTTTCAGAAGCAACGATGTACTCAGTACCTTTATCTGTTTCACTCTTACCAATCACCAACGGGCGAATGCCATTAGGATCACGGAATGCAAGTAAGCCGAAATTAGCAATCATCGCCACCACTGCATACGCACCCTTACAGCGCTTGTGAACACCAGCAACCGCATCAAACGCCATATCAGTATTCAATACTGCGTTACGTGATGTTTTTTCAATTTCATGCGCAAGCACGTTAAGCAAGACTTCTGAGTCTGAGCTAGTGTTGATATGGCGTAAATCCTGACGGAACATCTCAGATTTTAACTGCTCAGAGTTGGTCAAATTACCGTTATGACCCAGCACAATACCAAATGGAGAGTTGACGTAAAATGGCTGTGCTTCAGCAGCGTTAGATGAACCAGCTGTTGGGTAACGTACATGGGCAATACCAGCATTGCCAACTAAGCTACGCATGTGACGGGTTTGAAACACGTCTTTCACTAGCCCGTTATTTTTATGCATAAAGAAAGTATTACCATCACAGGTCACAATGCCTGCCGCATCTTGCCCTCTATGCTGAAGTACCAGTAATCCATCATATAACAACTGATTAACCGGGTTCTTACCAACAATCCCTATAATTCCACACATGTGTCGAGCCTTCTATATAAATAATAATTCTAGTCGTATTTAACGTGCTTCGTGATGCTCTCAGGCATCCAAGGCAACAAGTTAACTACCAGCGCCTCTATAGGTGCGCTAAACATTGCATTGCGCCATCTAGGATCTTTAGGGATATCCGTCAACCCGGCCAGAAAGACAATGACACACACAATGAGTAATCCTCGGGCTACACCGAACAAAGCGCCTAAAAATCGATTCAACCAGCCTAAACCGGCCTTTTTGAAAATTGCAGATAACGCAATACCAAGCAATGTAGCAAGCAGTAAAGTTGCTAAGAACAGTACTAAAAAAGCCGCCAGCACTCGCAGTGCATCGTTAGGAATATCCACAGGCATCATCGGAAGCAATTGGTTGGTGTAAGTAACACCAACGTAAAATGCTGCGACTAAACCCACAATTGCGAGCACTTCTCTAATCATGCCACGCATGACACTTAATATTACTGATAAGCCTATTATGATTAATACAATGTAGTCAAAAATCGTCATTTCAAGTCTCTACCAAAACTTTATCAAAACACATCGCTGTTAAGAGGAATCGCTGCGTCAGATTAATCATTACTGATAACGATGCCAGACAGCCCGATCTCTTTTATCTTCACTAATGCGTTCATCGCGTCCTGACGAGATGTAAACTTGCCAGCTTTAAGGCGTAGCGCATCACCTTTAGGCGTTGTCGCTTTTTCGGTGACGGTTGTAAATCCAGCCTGTTTAAGCTGCTCTTGCAAGCGCTTTACATTTGCGGCATCAGAGTACACACCAACCTGCACAGTAAAACTGGAGGCCGACTTGGCTGGTGATTTTTCTTCAGCAGCTTTAGGTGGCGCCGTATTTATTTCAGCCGCCACCTTTTCCACAGGCTTCACAACTTTTACTGGGTCTGGTTTTTTGATCTCAGGTTTAGGCAAAGCAACTGGCTCAGCTTTAGCTTCAGTTACTTTATTTTCAGCGGCTTTAGCTTCAGCAGCTTTTGCTAAAGACTTTCTACGCTCCAACTCTTTCGCTTCCGCCTCTTTTATCGCGGCAATATTTTCCACATTTGGTGTATCAATCAGCTCAGTTTGCGCCGAATCTTGAGGCTCGTTTACAGATTGATCGATAACTGGCTGGGTTGGTGCCTGAGGCTCTTTCGATACAGAAGTTTGCTCATGCATAACTTCAGGCATTGTAATCTTGATAGGCTCAGGCTTGGTAAGCGCAGAACGGTCTTGAAGTATCTGCGGCAAGATGATAATCATCAACAGCACGAGTGCAACCGCACCCACTAAGCGCCTACGCGCTCTTTTTTTAAGTATTAACGCTTGATCCACTTGTAAATCTACGGACATCACTGCTTCCTTAAAGGGGTGTTTACATGTTCGTTTAAATATTGCATCACACTAGAAACCGTGAAAAACGAACCGAACGCGACGATTTTATCATTTTCGCGCTGTTCTATACAGCTTTCTCTATCCAGATTAGCCTGACTATACGCATCCGTTAAACTAGCAAAAATTTTGACCTCAGCATTTGGTATTACCTCATGAATTGCTGCTACCAAGGCAGCAACACTCGCGCCTCTGACATGCTCAATCGGAGCCACATACCAAGTATCAATTTCATCCTTTAACACCTCAACAACGCCTCTGATATCTTTATCAGCTAACATTGAAAATACAGAAAGAATATGTACAGGCTCACCGCCCTCGTTGCAGACTACTGATGACTTAAGTGCTTTTAGATTCTCGGCCAAAGCCACTGCCGCATGGGGGTTATGTGCAACATCTAATATCAACCATGGGATGCGGGCATCCGTATAAAACCTTCCCATCAGTTTAATCTCTTGCATGGCTTTTACAATAGATTCCACTGCAACTGGTAACACTAACTGCAACGCAGTTACTGCGGTTATCGCACATGCTGCATTATTTAATTGATATTGACCTTTTAAGGCTGGTATAGGTAAATGGTACATGCGCTGCTGGTTGCTTAAATAATACCAACCAGTACTGGCTAGCTCATAACCAAACTCATGCTGTATGCACATTAAATTAGCATTCACCTCTTTAGCGAAAGCAATTAAAGTGCTGGGCGGGTTAATGTCACCACAAATAGCTGGGATTGATGGACGATACACACCGGCCTTTTCATAGCCAATCAACTCACGTGTATCCCCCAACAGGTCTTGATGATCTAAGTCTACGTTAGTTACAATTGTGCAATCCGGCTCAAAAGCATTGACCGCATCCAGCCTACCGCCCAGCCCTATTTCCAGTATTGCGACATCAACGCCTGTCTGCACAAAATGCCACACCGCGGCAAGCGTGCCTATTTCAAAATAGGTGAGTGATATTGCACCACTCTGACCAGCCACACCCTGCCTCGCTGCTTCTACAGCGGCGAATGCAGCACATAAAGATGCATCGCTCGCCTCTTGCCCACTCACCTGAACACGCTCGTTATAACGCAAGATGTGTGGTGATGTATAGCAACCGACACGATAACCTGCATGCTGGTAAATTTGAGACAACATGGTGCATGTTGAGCCCTTACCATTAGTGCCGGCTACTGTAATAATCTTAAATGTTGGCTTGAGCGCTAATCTATCAGCAACCGTCTTAATACGACCTAACCCCATTTCGATGGCACTAGGGTGTAATTGCTCAATGTATGTTAACCAAGCTGATAAATCTTTGGGTGGCGCCTCCTGTAAAAAGCCATTAGACATGCAAAAAGCCTTTATGCATTTAAAGTCAGCCCCAAAAAAATCATCCCTAAATCAAAGATATAGCAAAATAAAACACTAAGCCACTGCTGGCAAACGCATCAAGTTAGCTAACAACGCAGCTAATCTATTGCGCATTTCACGGCGATCAATAATTAAATCAATTGCGCCATGCTCCAGCAAGAACTCTGCGCGCTGAAAACCGTCCGGCAATGTTTCACGTACCGTTTGTTCAATCACACGCGGACCGGCAAAACCAATCAATGCCTGTGGCTCAGCCACAATCACATCACCCAACATGGCAAAACTGGCAGAAACTCCCCCCATGGTTGGGTCGGTCAACACAGAGATATATGGTAAACCAGCTTTACTTAATTGCGTTAATGCTGCGCTGGTCTTAGCCATCTGCATAAGAGATAACAAGCCCTCTTGCATACGCGCACCGCCACTAGCAGAGATGCAGATAAATGCCATTTTATTATCGATTGCAGTTTGTACACCACGCGCAAAACGCTCACCAACCACAGAGCCCATTGAGCCGCCCATGAACTTAAATTCAAAAACCGCAACTACCGCAGGAACAGCCTTAATACTGCCTTGCATCACGATTAATGCATCTTTTTCATTGATTGATTTTTGTGATTCTTTGATACGATCAGCGTAACTCTTACTATCTTTGAATTTCAACGGGTCAATTGGTTGCACATTGGCGCCAATTTCAAATTGCCCCTCAGCGTCTAACAGTTGTGCTAAACGTGCACGTGCGCCTATACGGTTGTGATAGCCACATTTAGGGCAAACCTCTGCGTTGTCTTCTAAATCTTTACGATAAAGTACAGACTGGCAAGATGAGCACTTGCTCCAAAGACCTTCTGGTACTGTTTTTTTATCAGCACCAACCACACGTTGAATTTTTTGCGGTAATTTATTTAACCAACCCATTGCATATTCCTTTTAACAATTACGCAGCATCAACTGCGGTTTTTAACTCTTGCATCAATGCGGCAACATTGTCTAACAAATTATCATCGTTAGAAGCTTCGATTTCCAGCACCATACGGCTACCCACTACCACCGCATCAGCAATTGCGGCAGTTGCTTTTGCTGTAGCTGCATCGCGAATCCCAAAACCAACACCAACAGGCAAGCTAGTTTGCTCACGAATAGAGGCTACACGCGCAGAAACTTCTACAATATCCAGATTTGCGGCGCCAGTAACGCCTTTAAGCGAGACGTAATAGACAAAACCACTCGCCTGATTAACGATTAACTCCACACGTTTTGGCTCCGTTGTTGGCGACAATAAAAATACAGGGTCAATATCACGTGCGCGTAACTCTTTAACAAAGTCACCACACTCTTCGGGAGGATAATCTACGGTAATAACACCATCAACATCCGCAGCCTTAGCTCTGTCAGCAAAGACAGTAGCGCCAATTGCTTCAATTGGATTGGCATATCCCATCAAAATAATCGGTGTTGTTTGGTTGGTTTTGCGAAACTCTTTCACCATATCCAACACTGCTGTCAAACCAACCTTATGCACTAACGCGCGTTCGCTCGCACGCTGAATCACAGGGCCATCCGCCATCGGGTCTGAAAAAGGCACACCAAGCTCAATCATATCTGCGCCATTTTTAACCAAAGTGTGCATTAAATTAACGGTATGCTTAGGATGCGGATCCCCAGCCGTAATATAAGGGATCAAGGCTGTTTTACCTTGCTGTTTTAATGTAGCAAAAGTTGTTTGAATTCGTGACATAGTGAGCTTAATGTTGTACTAGTTAGTTAATCTTAAGATCGGAGTTCAGTGAGTGATGTATGCACGGCAAGCTGCGAGCTAGCCCAGCATGCATGACCTTTAGCAAAATACCCACTAAAATCCGGAACCTTAACGTTTATATTTATAAAGTAATATTTGCCAGTTTAGCAACGGTATTAATATCCTTATCGCCACGGCCAGACAAATTAACCAAAACAATCTGATCTTTACTCATGGTTTTAGCCAATTTTTGCCCATATGCTAGTGCGTGGCTAGATTCCAATGCAGGGATAATACCTTCAGTACGGCATAGGTTATGAAATGCAGCCATCGCTTCATCATCCGTAATTGCCACATATTCTGCACGCTTAATGTCTTTTAACCATGCATGCTCAGGGCCAACACCAGGATAATCCAACCCAGCAGAAATAGAGTGCGTCTCAATAATCTGGCCGTCAGCATCTTGCATCAAGTAAGTACGGTTGCCATGCAAAACACCTACTGGGCTATTGGCAGTAAGCGGTGCAGCATGCATGCCAGTTTCAATGCCATGTCCTGCAGCCTCAACACCAATCAATCTCACATTAGGTACATCAATATACGGGTAGAAAATACCCATCGCATTTGAGCCGCCGCCAACACAGGCAACGACAGCATCAGGCTGACGCCCTGCCATTTCCAGCATTTGTTCTTTTGCTTCTATACCAATCACCGCTTGGAAATCACGCACCATCATTGGATATGGATGTGGGCCTGCCACGGTACCGATGATATAAAAAGTATTATGCACGTTGGTGACCCAATCACGCATCGCTTCATTTAGCGCATCTTTAAGTGTTTTAGATCCACTCTCAACAGGCACAACCGTAGCACCGAGCAACTTCATTCTGAATACATTTGGCGCTTGACGTTTAACATCCTCGCTACCCATGTATACCACACACTCTAAACCCAAGCGCGCTGCAATAGTTGCAGTCGCAACACCGTGCTGCCCAGCGCCGGTTTCAGCAATCACTCTAGGCTTACCCATGCGCTTAGCTAATAGTGCTTGGCCAATCGTATTGTTAATTTTGTGCGCGCCAGTATGGTTTAAATCTTCACGCTTCAAGTAAATTTGTGCGCCGCCAATTTGGTCTGATAAGCGCTTTGCGTGGTAAATCGGGCTTGGGCGGCCAACAAAATGTTTTAAATCATATGCATATTCAGCTAAGAACTCAGGGTCATGACGATATTTTTCGTACATCACACGCAACTCATCAAGCGCCTCCACCAAAGTTTCTGCGACAAAAGTACCACCGAACTGTCCAAAATGCCCACGTGCGTCTGGCATATCATAAAGCTGCATATTCAATCTCCACTTAAACTCACTGCACTATTTAAACTACAAATAGGTTTAAATTACCAATAGGTTCTAATTACAAATAGACTTGTTGCATAAATGCAGCAATTTTTGCTGCATCTTTAATTCCTTTTGATGCTTCTACACCACCGCTTACATCCACCGCATAAGGCTTGACTTGCTGAATCGCTGAAGCCACGTTTTCTGAGGTTAAGCCACCGGCTAATACGACAGGCTTATTTAAATCAGGCGGGATTAAACCCCAATCAAATACATGACCCGTGCCACCAGCGACACCTTCTGTATAGGTATCTAACAACAAGGCTCTGGATGCAGAATAATCTTTCGCACATTGTACCAAATTTGTGTCTGACTTAACGCGAATTGCCTTGATAAAAGGTAAGCCATAACGCGTACATTCTTCAGGCGCTTCATCCCCATGAAACTGGAGTAAATCTAATGCAACATTCGAGATTACGTTACGAACAAAGCCCTCTTCAGCACTCACAAACAAGCCAACCACACTCACAAATGCGGGAATTTGATTCACTATCTGAATAGCTTGCTCAATAGACACTGCGCGCGGGCTAGGGGCATAAAAGACCAAACCTATTGCGTCAGCGCCATGTGCCACGGCTGCTAAGGCATCCTCCACCCTTGTAATACCACAGATTTTTACTCTAACTCTCACAACCGTATCCTTAAATTTGCGCGACTAAAAGCCTCTGGCTTTACTCAGCATAAAATAGACGTACAGCATTGTAACGCTAAACCAATAATTTCAAACCAGGCTGCATATTTTTAGGCAACCCCCATTTAGCATCGTATCCGACATCGGTTAAATACAACCCACTGGGTGAAAATGTGGGCGGCGACAAGGTGCGGTCTTTATTATTTAATAGCTCTTGCATGTAGACCGGTGGATACTTGCCTTTTCCAATATAAATTAACGCGCCGACCATATTGCGCACTTGATGCTGCAAAAAAGCATTGGCTGAGAAGTTAAACATAAAGTATTGCCCAGCTTTTAAAATACCTGCATTTGATAAGGTTCTGACAGCAGTTTTTGCCTGACATTCAGACGCACGAAAAGCCGTAAAATCATGCTCACCCACCAAATATGTGGCCGCTTCAGCCATCGCCGCATAATCTAAGGGCAAATGAAACCAACCGGCTTTATTCGCCATAAGTGCAGAAGCCACCGGTGCGTTATATAACAAATACTGGTAACTCCTGCTAAATGCAGAAAATCTAGCATGAAAATCATCATCCACCGCATGCGCCCACTCGACACGCACAGTTTCAGGCAAATGTGCATTAACGCCTCGCACCCAAGCTGATAATGGACGCTTTGCATCAGTTTCAAAATGCACCACTTGCCCCAATCCATGTACTCCGGTATCAGTTCTACCCGCAGCATGCACTCTCACCACATGCTGTGCTACATTTTTCAGCGCAGACTCTAGCGCGTCCTGCACCCCGCAGGCAGAGGGCTGACTTTGCCAACCGCAGAACAGTGAGCCATCGTAAGACACTCCTAAGGCGATTTTCACACAAACCTCATTACAATCATTACCATTAAAATAAACAACATCAGCACCATAGCAACTTTATCTGCAAAATTAAAAGATTTCTGCTCAAAATTAACAACATCCACCGTAGGCATTACCTCTAATTCGCGATGAATATCATTAATATGATGAAAACTAAAACCAGCCTTAGTCTTAGTTGCAAATTCATCCACATAATTCAGGGTAAGCAGCAAACGCACTGAAAACCGCTCAACATCCAAACCCAAATAACCCAACGGCTTTAGCAACATATGTAAAGCCACTATTAGCTCTGTTTTAGACGATGTAGTAAGCAGTGCGGTGAGTGCAGCCAACGCAATAACCAACCGTGAGGTTTGCAACAAACCCAGTTGCAAACCTTCAAAGCTTGGCGCGACACTTAGCGGAAACTGTGGAACCAACTCCCCCGGTGTGCCAAAAGCATAAATCAGAAAGATAGAGAAAAAAAACCAACGCATACGCATCAACGTAGCCAAAAAACTTTTGCATTGCAACTTTAAAGCCAGAACACATAGCATCAGCAATAACGCCATTAGTTGCTGAGTATTCACAACACCAGCAAGCAATAGCAGCAAAAAAAACAATAATACCTTAACGAAAGGATGCATATTCAATAAAGTTAGTCAGAACTTATATTTCCCAATAGTGATAAGGGGCAAAAACGCGTTTACCGCAATTCAACATTAATAGGCTGAACGAACAAAAAGGCCGAGCATATGCTCGGCCTTTTTTATGCAAGCAATGACTACAAGCCAGCCAGCAACTGCTCAGCACGCAATTTTTGCTGAGGCCCGCCCTCTTTTAACACCTCTTCAAGCAATTCACGCGCGCCTTCTTTATCGTCCATATCAATATAAGCCGCAACCAAATCCAGCTTAATATCAACATCTTGATTCTCTGAAACCCCAGCAGCAGGAGCTGTTAACGTCAAATCATCATCCGGAGTTTCAGACAGTAACTGCGCATCATCACCCAAATCTAAGCTAATGGCTGAAAAATCGAAATCATTTGAAGCAAGATCGTCTGACGACTCTTTAGCGTCAACCGCAGCAGGCGTATCTAGCTCGCTATCTAATGAGAAATCAAAGTTGATATCTTCAATTGAAGATTCCAGACCCGTAGCATTAACGGCAATGTTTTCAGGTTGCAACAGACGGCTAAAATCAGCATCCTCTGCTTTATCTAAATCTAACGGCGTGCTAAATGAGATGTCCATCGGGGTATCAGGTATCTCAATGGCCACAGGTTCTTCCATATCAAATTCAAACCCAGCACTATCTGCCACGTTTGGTGCGCTTGTTAGCACCAATTCCTCGCTTGGAACCGTATCATTTGAAAAATCAATATTAGGCGCTGTATCTAGAAATGATGGCACTTCAAAAGAGGCTGCATCGCTTACTTTAGCTTCCAACTCAGCGCTAACTGGCTCTGCAAAAGCTAATGTAGCACTATCATCAGAACCCATTGTAAACTCTAATAAGTTGCCATCTTCACTCGCTACCGCATCATTGCTATCCGGAACAGCAAGCTCCTCCTCAGCCGCGCTAGACTCTACTACTTTGACTGGTTCAGGCTCAACAACACCTAAATCAAACTCAAGACTGTTGTCAGACTCCTGAGCCGAAGCAAAGCTTTCCATCACGGCAGAACTTGGGCTCAGCTCGCTACCCAACACCTCAGATGTAAATGTTTCAGTAATTGGCGCTTCGGCTTTATATTCAGTTGCAGTGTCAGACGCATCATCTAAAGAGAAGTCTAAACCAATATCTTGCGATGAGAATAATTCACTCTCTGCCGCACTGTTCTCACTGATAGTAGCGGAGAGCGCAGCCGCACTCGTAGCAGTAGCGCCAGCCACTGCAACAGCTGGTGCTGCAACGCCAGAAAGCTGATACAGTGGATTGTCTGGCTCTAGCTTCCCACCCATTTCAGCAATTTTTGCCCATGTCGGATCATCAGCGCCTAATGTGGTATATAACTCACCAGCCACAGCTTCAAACGCAGAAACATCGTTACGGCCTGCATACATTTCCAGCAGTTTCAGATGCAACTCATAACGTTTAGGCTCTTTAACAATCGCGTCTTTAAGTATTTCCTCAGCCTGCGCATCGCGACCATAAGCCATATAGACTTCAGCCTCGGCGATAGGGTCAACATCATTCGTATCAATCATGCTGCCATCAGCACTTTGTGCGAAATCAGTTAAAAAGGAAGTATCAGACGTACTTGAATTACCAGTGGTATTACCAAATACGGTATTGGCACGCAAACCACCAGAAGTTAGAATGCCGCGCTCAAAACTATCCAGCTCTCTTCTACGTTTATTACGCAGGAATAACCAGCCAGCGCCCAACACAGCCAAGGCCGATGTTCCGCCTAACAACTTAATATCAAGCCCATCAATCAGACTTTCAAAGAAAGATGGCTCTGGTGCAGGGGGTGCCACAGGTGGCGGTGCTTTAACCGCAGGTTTTGCTGGCGGCTGTTTTGCAGGTTCAGCTTTTGCAACAGGGTCAGTAGTCACCGGCTTTACTTCAGCTGGTGCAGGCGTAGCTTCTGCACTCTTCTGCAGTTCAGTCATGGTCTGATTTTTCAGCGCCAATAATTTTTGCATATCTTCAATTTGTTTTTCTAATGCGGCAGCACGCGCCAATGACTCTTTTAGTGCGTTCTCACGTGCTGTAGCTTCTTCCTGTAAAGCTACAACTTTTGCTTCAGCTTCAGCCGCACCAGCTTTAGAGCCACTCACAGCGTTTTTATCACCTGCAGAAAGCTTGACGACATCTTGCACACCCGGTTTAACAGCTGCAGATTTATCTTCTGCTGAGGCAATTTTCCCTGACGCTGATTGTTTTGGTTCATTTTCTTCGGAGGCAGCTGCTGTTTTCACGTTACCTGCAAGAGAGTTGCGGTATGCGTTCCAGTTAGAGGCATGCACTTTTAACGCTTGTTTCGCTTGTTTCGTATCTATCGCTGTAAGCGTCTCAACAGAAGGTGCCTTAATGATTTGGCCAACTTTAAGCTGGTTCATGTTCCCATTGGCAAAAGCAGATTTGTTGTTTTCAAACAAGCCTACCAGCATTTGATCTAGGCTGACGCCCTCAACCTGCATTTTCTGCGCTATCGCGGCCAAGGTATCGCCACGCTTGGTGGTTAACTCATCAACACCAGCTTCTTTTGGGCTAACGTCTTCGGGATTTTCTGCGCGGGTACTTTTCTTTTGTGATTTTTTAGCCTGACTAGCTAAAGGCTTTGCTGTACTGGTGACTCTGGAAGTGCTGCTAGCATTAACGCTAGGTCTGACCACTAGTGCAAAATCAGAGGCAGCATTGGTTGCCTGCTTGTACTCAGGGGGATCAAGTAAAACCGTATACTCTCGCAGCAAACGGCCTGAAGCCCAGTCCACTTGGATCAACATATCTAGATACGGGTCATTGATGGGTGTGTTGGAGCGAATTCTTAAGATTGGTGCGCCAAGGTCACTTTTAGCTACATCAACTCTGATGTTGCTGTGGATGCCTAAACGTGTAATCCCCTGCACGTTATAAGCTTCTTCTGAGGCGATGGCCGCAGTTAAGGTAGAAAGTTCTTCAGGCGTAACAGATAAAAGCTCAACCTCTGCTTTTAATGGCTCACCCAGACCTGAATTAACATTTAGCTTCCCCAAGCCTGCGGTGTAGCCAACGATTGGCATAAACGCCATGCAGACCGCTAACGAAATTTGCTTTATTTTTGATTTACGCACATCGCTACCTTTAAACGTACTAAATATTTGCAATATGAAAATAACATCAAATAGTTAGGTATGCAAGCTCATAATGCACATTATATTTAGCCACAATCTGGCAACGATATTTCGTCAGGTATTTTTACAATCCAGATTTGCTCTGGATTGATTTATTTTTCTATTAAAATCCGCAACATACGACGCAATGGCTCAGCAGCACCCCATAGCAATTGGTCACCTACAGTAAACGCAGATAGATAATCATTGCCCATATTCAACTTGCGCAACCTACCCACTGGGGTGGTTAGCGTGCCAGTAACCGCAGCTGGTGTTAACTCGCGCATGCTCACTTCACGCTCGTTAGGAACCACTTTTGCCCATTGATTAGCCTCTGCCAACATTTGGCTGATTTCATCCAATGGCACATCTTTTTTCAGTTTAATGGTGAGCGCTTGGCTATGACAGCGCATTGCACCAATACGCACACATAAGCCATCTATCAGCACTGGGTTAGCTTCGCGACCAAGAATTTTATTAGTCTCTACGCCACCTTTCCACTCTTCTTTACTTTGGCCGTTGCCTAAGTCTTTATCAATCCAAGGGATTAAGCTGCCAGCCAAAGGCACGCCAAACTGCGATGTAGGAAAGCTTTCATCACGAAGCGTACCAGCCACTTCTCTGTCGATATCCAAAATAGCAGATGCAGGATCTTTTAGAAAATCACTCGCTACACGATGCGCCTCACCCATTTGGTTAAGCAGCTCACGCATATTCTGCGCACCAGCGCCTGAAGCCGCTTGATACGTCATAGAAGTTGCCCACTCGACTAAATCTGCCTTAAATAAACCATTTAGAGCCATCAGCATCAATGAAACTGTACAGTTACCGCCCACCCAGTTTTTAGTGCCTTGTGCATAAGCATCTTGGATAACGTTCATATTGACCGGATCCAGCACGATCACCGCATCTTTTTCCATGCGCAGTGTAGATGCAGCATCAATCCAGTGACCATTCCAGCCAGCAGCACGCAACTGCGGAAATACTTCAGTTGTGTAGTCGCCACCTTGGCAAGACACGACTGCATCCATTGCTTTTAGCGCATAAATGTCTTTAGCGTCCAGCAATGCTGGCGTATCTTTACCTACATTCGGGCCCTGACCACCCACTTGTGAGGTTGTGAAAAATTGCGGCTCAATCAGTGCAAAGTCATTTTCTTCTAACATGCGTTGCATCAGTACAGACCCAACCATACCACGCCAGCCTACAAAACCTACTTTAAGCATTTTATTTTCCACTTTTAATAATTAACTGTTGCTGAAAAATCAGCAGGTTATCAAATAATAAACCCTAATTACTACGAACGCCAAACCAACTGGATTCTCAAGTTAGAGCGCTGCAACTACCGCGTCACCCATTGCATTACAGCCCACCTTGTTTGAACCCTCCGTCCAAATATCAGCAGTTCTGCAGCCTTGCGCCAGCGCCTTTTTCACTGCATTTTCTACACGTTGCGCATTTGCTTCGTCATTAAACGTATAACGTAGCATCATCGCAACGGAAAGAATTGTCGCTAATGGGTTAGCAATGTCTTTACCGGCAATATCCGGCGCAGAACCATGGCTAGGCTCATACATACCTTTATTGTTTTCATCCAAAGAGGCAGAAGGCAACATACCAATAGAACCGGTAAGCATAGATGCTTCGTCAGATAGAATGTCGCCAAAAATATTACCAGTCACCATCACATCAAACTGTTTAGGTGCGCGAATCAATTGCATCGCTGCGTTATCTACATACATGTGGCTAAGCTCAACTTCAGGATACTCTGCTGACAACTCAATCATGACCTGACGCCATAATTCTGTGGTTTCCAGCACGTTAGCTTTATCTACTGAACACACTTTCTTATTGCGCTTCATTGCAATATCAAACGCAACGCGGCCAATGCGACGAATCTCAGATTCGTTATAACGCATGGTATTAATACCCTCGCGTTCGCCATTTTCTAATGTACTGATACCACGTGGCTGACCGAAATAGATGTCTCCTGTCAGCTCACGAATAATCATTAAATCCAAGCCAGAAACCACTTCCGGTTTCAAAGTAGAGGCTCCTGCCAACTCCGGATACAGCAAAGCCGGACGTAGATTGGCGAATAAATTCAGTTCTTTACGAATACGCAACAAACCGCGCTCAGGGCGTAAATGACGCTCTAACTTGTCGTATTTCCAATCACCAACAGCACCCAACAACACCGCATCAGCGTCTTTAGCTAACTTTAGCGTTGCATCAGGCAACGGATCACCAGCAGCTTCATAACCAGCACCGCCAATTGGTGCTTCAGTCATGCTGATATCTAAATCAAGCGCCTTTAAAACTTTAACGGCTTGTGCAACGATTTCTGGACCAATACCATCACCTGGCAATACTGCTATTTTCATGAAAAGACTTTCTTAAACTTAATGTTAACTATACTAAATTTGAATTAAACCGATTGAATTTGAGTTGAATCAGCTTGATGCGCCGCAACTTTAAGGCAATCTTAGTTACGGTCAGCCACAAGCCAGCAACCCCAACTACTACGCTTAGTTAAAAAGCCAAGGTTGAGATTGTTGATGCTTAAGTTCAAACGCTTTAATTTTATCCTGATGCTGCATGGTTAAACCGATATCATCCAAACCGTTTAACAAGCAATGCTTGCGGAAAGCATCTACTTCAAAAGCATATGATTCGCCGGTAGGCGTGGTAATTGTTTGCGCTTCTAAATTCACATCAAGCTTATAACCTGGGTTAGCCGCAACCTGATTAAACAGCACATCGATAATATCTGCGCTTAACACAATGGGTAACATGCCATTTTTAAAACAGTTATTAAAGAAAATATCGGCAAAACTTGAAGCGAGGATGACTTTAAAACCGTAATCTTCCAACGCCCATGGCGCATGCTCACGACTGGAACCACAGCCAAAGTTCTCACGCGTTAACAGCACGCTCGCACCTTGGTAGCGTGATTGATTCAGCACAAAATCAGGATTCAATGGACGCTTACTGTTATCCATACCTGGCTCGCCCTGGTCTAAATAACGCCACTCATCAAAGGCGTTTGGACCAAATCCACTGCGTTTGATCGATTTCAAAAACTGCTTAGGAATAATCGCATCCGTATCCACATTAGCGCGGTCTAACGGTGCTACCAATCCATTCAATTGCGTAAAAGCTTGCATGATATTTTCTTAAATTTTAGTTAATAATCCGGCCAACTGTTTAGGTGCCATTTATAAAAATAGCACCTAAGGCTAACCAGGTATTGCTTAATTTTCTTACTCTAGTTTGCTGACTTCTGAATAGCTTCGCCGCCTTTTTCCAGATCTTTACCAATACCAGCTACGGTATTACAAGCTGACAACACGGCTGCAATCATGACAAGAAACAAGAACTTTTTCATTTATATATCCCTTTAAAAATTTAACTTAAATCTCTTACGTCAACAAAATGGCCGGCAACCGCTGCTGCCGCTGCCATTTCAGGACTCACCAAATGCGTGCGACCACCCTGCCCTTGGCGCCCTTCAAAATTACGATTGCTTGTTGATGCGCAGCGCTCACCTGGTGCTAAACGATCAGCATTCATCGCTAAACACATTGAACAACCTGGCTCACGCCACTCAAAACCAGCTTCAGTAAAAATCTTATCTAAGCCTTCTTGCTCAGCCTGTGCTTTTACCAAGCCAGAACCAGGCACAACTAATGCCAGTTTCACATTAGGTGCAATGTGCTTGCCTTTAGCAATTGCCGCAGCTGCGCGTAAATCTTCGATGCGCGAGTTGGTGCAAGAGCCGATAAACACTTTATCAATGCTAATTTCATTAATTGGCGTGTTAGGTGTCAACCCCATGTAAGCATAGGCACGCTCCCAATCACCGCGTTGCACGTCATTTTTAGCTAAGTCTAGACTTGGCACTTTACCATCGACGCCTACCACCATCTCTGGTGAGGTACCCCAAGTGACCTGTGGCTGAATATCTTTCGCATCCAAAGTAACGGTTGCATCAAACTGCGCACCTTCATCGCTGTGCAAAGTATTCCAGTACGCGACAGCGGCATCCCATTGCTCAGCTTTAGGTGCAAATGGACGACCTTTTACGTAGTTGATTGTGGTGTCATCTACCGCCACCATACCAGCGCGCGCACCAGCCTCTATCGCCATATTGCATAAAGTCATGCGGCCTTCCATGCTCATATTGCGTATCACAGACCCTGCAAACTCAATCGCATAGCCATTGCCACCCGCCGTGCCTGTTTTACCGATAATAGCCAGCGCCACATCTTTAGCTGTAACACCTTTCTCTAACGTGCCATTGACCACTACGTGCATTGTTTTAGACTTTTTCTGCACCAAACATTGCGTAGCCATCACGTGCTCAACTTCAGAGGTGCCGATACCATGCGCCAATGCGCCAAACGCACCATGCGTGCTGGTGTGAGAGTCACCACATACTACAGTCATACCCGGCAAGGTAGCGCCTTGCTCAGGCCCAACCACATGTACAATACCCTGACGAGAATCCATAAACGGGAAGTAAGCTTTTGCGCCAAACTCGCGAATGTTATCGCTCAAAGTTTCTATTTGTAATCGTGCGACAGGGTCTGCAATGCCAGACAAACCTTTATCCCAGCCATTGGTTGGTGTGTTGTGGTCTGCCGTTGCCACGATAGAAGAAATGCGCCAAGGCTTACGACCAGCCAGACGCAGGCCTTCAAACGCTTGCGGGCTTGTCACCTCATGCACCAAATGACGGTCAATATAAATGAGCGCCGTGCCGTTTTCCTCGGTCACAACGTGGGAATCAAACAATTTGTCGTATAACGTTTTTGCCATAGTTCTCTGCTTTTAAGTACCCAATAAATACTGCGCTTACTTAATCCCTAAAATTACCAAACTGCAACGGAAAATCCGTTACATTCTTTTTCACAAATGCAATCGCATCTTGCAAGATATCGCGCTTAGCACCATTCACACGCACGGTATCACCCTGAATGCTCGCCTGCACTTTCATGCCTGAGTCTTTAATCAGCTTGGTAATACGCTTGGCTAAGTCACTATCAATGCCAGCGCGGATTTTCATCTCTTGCTTAACTTTATTGCCAGACACCTTTTGGACATCTTTATGATCTAGACGTTTAGATGAGTCAGGCTCTTTCTTTTCCATCGCAGGCAACAAAATATCCTTCACCTGATCAAGCTGAAAGTCATTGTCGCCAAACAGCGTAATTACGCTATCTTTTTCATTCAGCTCAACCTTAGCTGAGCTACCTTTAAAATCATAGCGATTGGTAATTTGCTTACCCGCGGTATCAATCGCATTCTTCAGGGCGACCATATCGACTTCTGAAGAAATATCAAATGAAGGCATACATTATCCCTATATTATTTTCTAATCAAAACAAGACTAATCGACTGTATGTAGCTGGCCATGCATTCCACATACAGTCAATTTAAATTACTCAAAGTGGCAAACGTAATCTAATGTTTCCACTGTTTCGATATCAAATGATGAATTACCTGGCACGGTGAACTTTTCACCTTCACTGTATGTTTTCCATTCAGTTTCACCTTGTAGGCGTACTTTACAGACACCGGCATTAATTTCCATTAGCTCTGGAGCAGCGGTATTAAATGTAAGCGTGCTTGGGAAGATAACACCAATCGTACTACGTGTTCCATTTGGAAACATCACAGTGTGGCTAACGCATTTACCATCAAAATAAACGTTAGCTTTCTTTTTTACACTGACATTATCAAATTGTGCCATTTGCTTTAGCTTTCACAAAAAATCAAAACCCTATTATCGCAGAAAAGGTTTATCAAACCAATAAATGACGCGCAAATGGTTACGAAATTGGCTATTCCAGAGAAACTTAACTAGAAAAACATTTAAGTGTTTATTTTTTTCAACCGCCCTTAAGCAAGAATAGTCGCGATTTTGTCCATTTCAGCTTTAAGGGCAATCTTATCCTGCCTTAGTGTTGCTAACGGCAACGCAAAAAAAGCTTCAATGCGAGCACGTAAAATACTGTACGCTTTTACAAACGCGGCATCGACCTCTTCATCTGTACCTGTCGCATGTGCTGGGTCTTCCACCCCCCAATGCGTGCGTAGCACTGGGCCTAAATAGGCGGGGCAAGCTTCACCAGCTGCACTACCACACACCGTAATCACAATATCAGGCGTAGCAGGTAAATCTTCCCAAGACTTACTAAAATAACCTGCTGTCGATATACCTTCACTCGCTAATAAGGCTAGTGAGCGTGGATGTACGTACCCTGCGGGCTTACTGCCAGCACTCATTGCACGCCATCCAGCTGGCGCAAGGTGATTAAAAGTCGCCTCACCTAATATTGATCGGCATGAATTACCTGTACATAAAAATAGAACATTCATCTTAATTTTCTCAGTTTTAAGTTTCAACAACGAGCTTAGTTAGCCTCATACCAATGGCGACTACGATTAACAATATGCACCACAGACAGCATGACTGGTACCTCTATCAACACACCCACCACCGTTGCAAGCGCCGCACCTGAGTTAAAACCAAATAGCGCAATTGCCGTTGCAACTGCAAGCTCAAAAAAGTTAGAGGCGCCAATCAATGCAGAAGGACCCGCTACACAATGCGCTACTTTCAATTTCTTATTTAACCAGTATGCGAGCATTGAATTAAAGTAAACTTGAATAACAATAGGCACCGCTAGCAACCCAATCACCAAGGGCTGTTTCAAGATTTGCTGCCCCTGAAAACCAAACAACAGCACTAAGGTAGCAAGCAGCGCGCCCAAAGAAATTGGATGCAGTTGCTTAAGGACACCATCAAATACCTGCTGACCTTTTGCTAATAAATATTTACGCATTAACTGACTAACAAAGACAGGCACCAATATAAATAGCACTACTGACAAGAACAAGGTATTCCATGGAATGCTGATGCTAGACAAACCCAGCAACAGCGCGACCAAAGGTGCAAATGCAAACAACATAATGGCATCATTAATCGCTACTTGAGATAAGGTAAATTTTGGCTCGCCTCCACACAAGTTGCTCCAGACAAAAACCATGGCAGTGCATGGTGCCGCAGCCAGTAGTATCAACCCTGCAATATAGCTATCCAATTGATCAATTGGCAGATAGCTTGCAAATAAGTGCCGTATAAAGACCCAAGCTAACAAAGCCATTGAAAACGGCTTTACCACCCAGTTAATCAACAATGTGACGCCAATGCCCTTACTATGCTGCAATACATCTCGCATCGCGTAAAAATCCACTTTCAGCAGCATAGGGATAATCATCAACCAAATAAGTGTGGCAACAACCAAGTTCACTTCTGCCACCTTCATATCGCCTATTGCTTGAAATGCCGCTGGGCTAAGCTCACCCAGACCAATGCCAACAAGGATACAACCCAATACCCACCATGTTAAATTGCGCTCAAAAGTACCAATTTTAGGACTGGCAACTAGAGTGTTAGATTCTTTAGTCATAATGCGTTATTTCTACGTGATATAAATTGAACCTGCTGCGCACTAGGCGCACAACATGCTGAATCTGCTTGGCCTTTAGCATCATTAAACGTAGGCGCACTGTCTAATGTGTGGTAAGTCTCCCAAGCGATACCTGATGGATCCTGCACCCAATGCTTATCTGATTTTGCATAACAGCAAGTTGTACCCTCCTGCGTCAACACACTCAACTCTGCCGCATCGAATCTAGCCTTCATCTCAGACAAGGCATCTTCACCATCCACTTGAATACCAACATGATCCAAACCAACCTTTGTACCACGCTGGCTGATAGCAAAATTCACCAACGGGTCATCTAACATCCATTTGGCATAATCAGATTTAATCACCGTTGGCCCTTGGCCAAACATCGTATTATAAAAACTGATGCTTTTATTTAGATCATCCACTGATACATGTAAATGCATACGTTTCATCACTAGCACTCCTTTCCATCAACATCGCAAATCACATCAGGACAGCATAACAACTGTCCTGCACAACAATTTTCTGTTAAATACGCAATCAAGCGGTTCATCACATCATAATTTGCCGTGTAATAAACAAAACGTCCTTCCTGACGCGAACTCAAAAGCCCAGCACGGCTCAACTCTTTTAAGTGAAAAGATAGTGTGCTTGCTGGTATCTTAAGCTTCTCACTCACAGCTCCTGCTGGCAAACCATCAAATCCGGCTTGTACTAAAAGCCTAAAAATATCTAATCGCGCTTCTTGCGCTATAGATGCCAACTGCGTGACTGCTAATTTATTATCCATAATTCCATATTTCCATAAATATAGAATTAATGTCAATCACTTTATAAATTGATTCATGAAAAATAACAGACCAAAGCACACTTATCCATTTACAATAAATAGCTCTCATTTACAATCTAGCAATCAATATACTTTTTAGGTAGTATTGCCTTGTGATGTATTTACTTACACTAGAAGCTACAATAATTTGAAAACTCCTAGCATCCCACACAATGAAGTTGATCGACTTGAGTTCCTCAAACGACTCGATATCCTCGACTCTTTGCCAGAGCAAAGCTTTGACGACCTGACAAGCCTTGCGTCAGCAATCTGCAAAACGCCGATTGCAATCATTACGCTGCTAGATGAAACCCGCCAATGGTTCAAAAGCAAAGTTGGATTAGCCGCCACTGAAACACCCAGAGAAATCTCATTTTGTGGGCACGCCATTCTTGGAGATGACATATTTGAAATCCCCAATGCTTTAGACGATGATAGATTTAACGACAACCCGCTAGTGACTGGCGACCCAAACATACGTTTTTATGCAGGCATCCCACTTATTAGCAGTAGCAATTATGCGCTTGGGACGCTCTGCGTAATTGACAGGACGGCACGTGAACTATCGGTAGAACAGCGTAATGCACTAAAAAAACTAGGGAATCTTGTCGAAACCTTAATTGAAACGCGTATCCAATGCCAAAAACTGGAAGAAGTGAGTGTAGCGTTATTCGACAAAACAGCTTTTCTAAACACACTGTTATCGAGTGCGGATCAATCCATCATTTCAACCGACCTTAATGGATTAATTACCAGCTTTAGCCGAGGGGCTGAAAACATGCTGGGTTACAAAGCCGAAGAGTTGGTTGGCCTAAAAACACCCGCTATCATTCATGATGCCAACGAAATGCATCAACGCGCTCATGAGCTGAGCCAGATTTTAAATAAGCCGATTGAAACCAGCTTCTACGTTTTTATATCGCAAGCACTGCAAAGAAAATCAGAAACGCGTGAGTGGACGTATATTCGCAAGGATGGCACATCGCTGCCTGTCAGCTTGACCGTTACGCCCATGTACGACAACACAGGCGCACTCTTTGGCTACCTTGGTGTTGGTCACGATATAAGTTTGCGTAAACAGGCAGAGCAGGCAGCAAGTTACATGGCTGATATATTAGAGCGCACCGGAGAGTTAGCTAAAGTAGGCGGATGGGAGCTTGATATTGCAAGCATGCAGATTAAACATTGGACGACAGAGGTGTTTCGCATCCATGAGCTAGACCCGCCTGCACTCCCCTCAGTGGAGCAAGCCACTTCGTTTTATCCTCCAGAATCAAGACGCGAACTGGAAGCTACGATGAAGCTTGCCATACAGACAGGTAAGCCATGGGATATGGAGTTACCGCTCACCACAGCTAAAGGCAATCACATTTGGGTGCGCACACAAGGCTCAGCAGTCATGCGCGAAGGCAAAGCCATTACGCTAATTGGTGCATTTCAAGATATTACAGCGCAAAAAACGGTTGCAAACGCATTAAAAGCACGTGAAAAAAGCTTTAATGACATCATTGAGTACGCGCCGATTGGCATGGCTATCGTGTCACTAGAAGGCCGATTTACCAGAGTGAATCAAGCTTTATGTAATATTGTGGGTTACAGCGCTGAAGAGTTGATGCAACGCACCTTTCAAGAAATCACTTTTCCAGATGATTTAGAAGCGGACTTAGAGCGCGTAAGTCAGTTGATTGAAGATAAAATCAACACTTATCAGATAGAAAAGCGCTACATTCATAAAGATAAGAAAATTGTATGGGTGCAGTTGTCTGTGAGTATCTCCAGAGACGAGGACCACACACCCAACTACTTGATTGCTCAAATAGAAGACATTACCGAACGCAAATATCAACATGACGAAGCACAGCAATTTGCATATCATGACCCGCTGACTAATTTACCTAACCGCAGAATGCTATTAAGCAGGCTACATCAATCACTGCTGAATACCGAACGCTTCAATCGTTCCATGGCACTACTATTTCTCGATTTAGATCATTTTAAAAATATCAATGACTCATTAGGCCATGATGTGGGGGATTTGTTACTTAAAGAAGTAGCCAACCGACTATTGAAATGCGTACGCTCTGCCGACACTGTTTCTAGGCAAGGTGGTGATGAATTTGTCATTATTCTTTCAGAAATCTCACACACGCAAGATGCAGTGCTGGTGGCTCAAAAAATCATAGAAAGCTTTAAACAACCAATCTTGGCTAACGGACATGAAATTATCATGAGCACAAGCATTGGGATTGCAGTTGGTGCCCACGACAAGGCATCTAAAGCAGATGAATTAATAAAACACGCAGATAAGGCGATGTATGAGGCTAAAGGTGCCGGTCGAAACAGATATTGTTTTCACGCTTAGATTTAATACCCAGCTAGCCAGCGGTATGCAAAAAAACGAGCGAGGTTCAGTCTTTGATGCAAAAGGTTAGACAACCTGAGTTCGAATATAAAACAAAGTTGTAACAATTTGTAAATTTCGGTAATAATTAGCTCTAATATAACAAAGGGTAATAAGAACTATAATCATAGTTACCCAGAATAAGGGCGAGATGTTTCAACAATGTGCTAATTTATTTGATACAGTTTTTGAAGACGCAAGCATCGGTATCTGTATAGTCAACTCGCAAGGTCAGTTTAAAAAGGTCAACAACTATCTTTGTCAAATTCTAGGTTATGGTCAGTCAGAATTAATTAACATCTCTCTTGATGAGATTACCTCAAACCACTCATCCAATACTAAGTTAGACTTTAATCAACAAGTCGCTAGGTCAAACGCAACCCCATCATCGATTCAAAATGCATATGTCCATAAAAGCGGCGCTACAGTTTTTATGGAAGTGATTATCTCCTCCATCAAAAATCTTAATGAACAACCGCCATACTTTATTGTTCACATGATTGATATTACCGCGCGGAAAACTAACGAAATTAAATTGCTGGAAAGTGATGAAAAGCTGCGCACGCTTTACGAGCTATCTCCATTAGGAATTGCACTAACAGACATAAATGGAAACTTCTTAGACTCCAACAGCGCTTTTAGTCGTATATGCGGATACAGTAAAGCAGAGTTAAAAGAAACTTCCTATTGGCCACTTACCCCAAAACATGATGAACTGAATGATATCGCTCAACTTGAGTCTTTAAAAAAGACCGGTAAATATGGTCCGTATGAAAAAGAATATATGCGAAAGGATGGAACCACGGTTCCTGTTCGTCTCAATGGAGTAATGCTAACAGACTCTAAAGGCAATGATTTTATATGGACCTTCATTAAAGACATCTCAGAACAAAAAGTCTTGCAAAAGAATCTTTGCCTCGCATTTACAGCTATTGAAAAAAGTAAAAATGCCTTTTTTTGGATTGGGTCTAACGGAGATGTGAGATTAGCGAATGATTCAGCATGCCATAGTCTTGGATATACTAAAGATGAACTGATAGGAAAGTATATTTGGGATTTTGATCCAGATTTCAGTCAAGAAATGCTTGAACCGGTCTTTGATGAAGTAAAACTAAATGGATTGGCAACTTTCGAGTCACGCCACCTTCGCAAAGATGGTTCTACTTTTCCTGTAGAAGTAACAGCTAATTACTTTACATTTGAAACAGAAGAATTAGTTTTCTGCTCAGTGCTCGACATTACATGCCGCAAACAGGCCGAACGGAGTCTTTTACTCACGCAATTCGCCATGGACCACGCTTCTGTTGCGGTGTATCAACTGGATGCAGATAGTAGGATTCTGTATGCAAATGCGGAGGCATGTCGAACCTTAGGATACACGGCCGAAGAGTTAAGGACGATGACCGTGCCTGACATAGACGCTCTTTATAACAAAGATGAATGGCCTGGGCATTGGAGAAGTTTGAGTAATTTAAAATCTCTATCTTTTGAAACGATCCAAAAGCGTAAGGATGGTAGCACTTTCTCTGCTGAAGTTTCAGCAAACTACATTGCATACGATGACATGGAGTATAACTTTGCGTTTGTTCGTGACATCAGCGAGCGAAAACTTATAGAAAAAGAGATTCAATTAGCTGCCACCACATTTGAATCTCAAGAAGCGATTATCGTTACCGACGCAGAAGAAAATATATTACGCGTCAATCAGGCCTTTACTAAGATCACAGGATTTTCCTCAGAAGAAGTCGTAGGCAATAAGCCCTCTATGTTTAGCTCTGGATTTCATGATGAAAAGTTTTATCAGGTCATGCATGAAAAGCTCAAGAACGAAGGTTTCTGGCAAGGGGAAGTTTGGGATAAACATAAAAACAATCACATATATCCAAAACTACTTTCAATCTCGGCAGTTAGTGATGTATCAGGGAGTATCAGCCATTATGTAGGAAGTTTTCTCGATATAAGTGAGCGTAAGAAAGCTGAAGATGAGATTTATAAGCTGGCTTATTATGACTCACTCTCACAACTTCCTAATCGACGCTTAATGATTGATAGGCTTGACCACGCACTAGCCGCAAGCTCCCGCAATGGCCAGCATGGCGGATTGCTCTATCTGGATATCGACAACTTCAAACATCTTAATGACACTAAGGGGCATCATTATGGCGACCTACTCGTGACTCAAATCGCAGATAGACTCAAGGCTTGTTTGCGCGAGGATGATACCGTTGCTCGTTTTGGTGGCGATGAGTTTATAGTCATGATAGAAAACCTCGGTGAGATACCTGATTTGACTGCATTTCATATACAAAAAGTTTGCGACAAAATAGTTGAAGCTTTTAATGCACCATTTTTGCTAGAAGGTTTTGAATATTACACATCAGCAAGCATTGGGATGACCATGTTTCATGGTAGAGACAGCGATCGTAAAGAATTGCTCACCCAGGCTGATATGGCAATGTATGAGGCCAAAAAATCTGGCCGAAATACACAGAAATTTTTTGATCCCCTGATGCAACAAACACTGGATGCTCGCGTAGCGTTAGAGCACTCATTACTTAAGGCATTACCAAATAATGAATTTAAGCTTTACTACCAACCTCAGGTAGATCATGATGCTCGCCCAGTCGGTGTCGAGGCATTAATACGCTGGGTACATCCAGAACGTGGGCTTGTTCCACCTATGGAGTTCATCCCGCTTGCAGAAGAAATTGGTCTGATTATACCAATTGGGAAATGGGTACTTGAAACAGCATGCGCCCAGATCAAGGTTTGGGAAAATACAGATATTGCTAATACTTTATCTATAGCAATCAATGTCAGTGCGTATCATTTTCAGCAGAGTAACTTTGTAGATGAAGTTAGAACCATTACTAATCGTTATGGTGTTTCTCCAAATAAACTTAAATTGGAACTCACCGAAAGTATAGTGCTTGGAGATATGCAGGACGCGATTGTTAAAATGGAACAATTAAAAGCGCTTGGGTTTATTCTATCCATGGATGACTTTGGTACTGGTTACTCTTCTTTAAGTTACTTAAGAAGGCTACCTTTTAATCAACTTAAGATGGATCGCAGCTTTATCATGAACGCACTTGAAAATGCTAATGATAGCTTTCTAATTCAGATGGTGACATCTATGGCTGAGCAATTTGGTATGGATGTGATTGCAGAAGGCGTCGAGACAGAGCAGCAACAGCAACATTTAATAAAGCTCGGCTGCAAAGCATTCCAAGGTTACTTTTTTGGCAGGCCAATGCCTATTAATGAATTGGAAGCAGCGTTAAAAAGAAATAATTAACCAAAGGCTATTTTGAGAACTACCCAATGCTTATACATTCAGCAACTCACCCGCTAATGAGTCAGTTCTGTGCGTACTATGCATCAAGATGTATAGTACGCACAGTAGCTAATGACGTTAAGCCTTAATACGCAGCGTTTTGGCTGCTGCAACCATGTTGGTCAATGCAGGCAACACCTCTGCCCATTGGCGAGTTTTCAAACCACAGTCCGGGTTAATCCATAGACGTTCAGCCGGCACACGTTCCGCAGCCTTCTTCATCAGTTGAATGATGTGTTCTTGCGTTGGAATATTTGGCGAGTGAATGTCGTACACACCAGGCCCAATCTCGTTCGGGTAATTGAAGTGATCAAAAGCATCTAATAACTCCATATCAGAACGTGAAGTCTCTATCGTAATCACATCTGCGTCCATATCCGCAATCGCCGCAATGATGTCATTAAATTCGGAATAGCACATATGCGTATGAATTTGTGTTTCGTCCTGCACGCCATTGGCAGTAATGCGGAATGATTCAACCGCCCAATTCAGGTACTCTTTCCACTGTGATTTACGTAGTGGTAAACCCTCACGCAAAGCTGCTTCATCAATTTGAATCACATTGATACCTGCTTTTTCTAAGTCCAATACTTCTTCGCGAATCGCCAATGCCAACTGGTAGCAACTCACCGCGCGTGGCTGATCATCACGTACAAAAGACCAGTTAAGGATAGTCACCGGGCCGGTCAACATGCCCTTCATGGGCTTGCTAGTCAATGATTGGGCATATTTAATCCACTCTACGGTCATCGCTTGCGGACGGCTAATATCACCAAACAAAATAGGCGGTTTCACACAACGGGAGCCATAAGACTGCACCCAACCAAATTGGCTGAATGCATAGCCGTTTAATTGCTCACCAAAGTATTCCACCATGTCGTTACGCTCTGCTTCCCCGTGCACAAGCACATCTAGCCCAAGTAACTCTTGCTCGCGAACGCTACGTTCGATTTCAGCTTTCATCGCCAACTGATAACCGGCATGACTCAGCGCACTCGATTTGAATTGGCTGCGTGCCAAACGGATTTCTGCTGTCTGTGGAAATGAGCCGATAGTCGTTGTTGGATACTTAGGCAAGTTGAGCAATGCAGCCTGCTTCGTGGCACGCTGTGCGTACACGTTCTGACGCTGACCAAGTTGCGGCGTTAGTTTACCCAACGCCTCTCTAACTGCGGGGTTATGCACACGCAGTGAATGACGACGTGCTTCAACCGCCGCATGATTATTTGCCAGCTGTTCTATCACAGCCTCGCGACCTTGGTTCAAGGCAACGGATAGAATATGCACCTCTTCCAACTTTTGTTTCGCAAATGCCAGCCAAGATTTAATCTCATCATCCAGCTTTTGCTCACTGCTTAGGTCTACCGGTACGTGTAACAAAGAGCATGACGGTGCAATCCATAAACGGTCACCTAAACGCTCAGCCAATGGCTCTAGCCAGTCCAATGTGGCTGTCAGGTCAGCTTTCCAAATGTTGCGGCCATTAATCACGCCAATCGAAAGCACCTTATGAGAAGGTAACATGCCAATCAGAGATACTACTTCGTTACGACCATTGATCGCATCCACATGCAAACCAGCTACCGGAAGATTAGCAGCCAAATATTGATTATCAGCTAATTGCCCGAAATAAGTTGCCAACAACAATTTGACGCGACTGCTCTTTAACTGGTGATATGCCAGATTAAATGCATGCTGCCAATCTGCATCCAGCTCAGTCACTAGAATTGGCTCATCAATCTGCACCCACTCAACGCCTTGCGCCGCCAAGGCTTCTAGCAACTCAATATACACTTGCACCAATTGTGGCAATAAGGCTAATCGGTCTGAATCGTCTTTGGCTTTACCAATCGCCAGATAAGTTACCGGGCCAATAATCACTGGCTTAGCCTTCACATTCTGCGCTTTAGCTTCGGTCAACTGCTCCAGCAAACGCGTAGCATCCAGTTTGAACGTCGTTTTTGCTGTGAATTCAGGCACAATATAGTGATAATTGGTATCAAACCATTTAGTCATTTCACCAGCGGCTACGCCACCGCAGCACTGTGTATGATCATCACCAGATTGTGCTGAGCGACCACGTGCTACGCGAAAGTAATTATCCAACTGCTCCCCATGAAAGCCACTCACGCGCTCTGGTAAATTACCAAGCGTGAAAGACATATCCAACACTTGGTCGTAAAAAGAAAAATCACCCACAGGCGCTAAATCCAATGCTGATTGCAGACCCCAGTGACGTTGACGCAAATCCTTCCCAAGCGCCTTCAATTCGTCACGTGTCGATAAACCTTTCCAGTAAGACTCCAGTGCAAATTTAAGCTCTCGTTTTGCGCCAATGCGCGGAAAACCAAGATTGTGTGTTGATACCATCATAATTCCTATCATTTTGAAAGATGAGGAATTGTAGAAAAGACAACTCATGAAGTAAAATGGTAATATTTCAACAATCAATTAATTCTACTCATACATAAAATGTTAGAGCGCATCCATTTAGCCATTATTCGTGAGGTTGATCGGCAAGGTTCATTGACTGCTGCAGCCAATACTTTGTGCTTAACACAATCGGCATTAAGCCATTCGATCAAAAAACTAGAACAACAGCTAGAAACAGATATCTGGTTACGTGAGGGTCGCAGCTTACGACCGACGCAAGCTGGGCAATATTTGCTAGCTGTGGCTAATCGAGTATTACCGCAACTATCATTAGCCGAAGATCAACTGCACCAATTTGCCCAAGGAGAACGCGGGACGCTACGTATTGGCATGGAGTGCCACCCCTGCTATCAATGGTTATTGAAAGTGGTGTCCCCCTATTTAGCAGCGTGGCCAGATGTAGATGTAGACGTCAAACAGAAATTCCAGTTTGGTGGCATAGGTGCACTGTTTGGTTATGAAATTGATATGCTGGTTACGCCAGACCCTTTATATAAGCCGGGGCTACATTTCGAACCGGTGTTTGATTATGAGCAGGTGTTGGTCGTTAGCCAAAGCCATCATTTGGCTAAGCAAAGTTATGTAGAACCAGAACAATTAAGCCACGAAACGCTTATTAGTTATCCGGTAGAAATCAATCGGCTGGACATTTATAACCAGTTTCTCCAGCCCGCGGGCATTAATCCTAAACGCCACAAAACCATTGAGACTACTGACATCATGCTGCAAATGGTAGCCTCTAACCGCGGTGTTGCCGCCCTGCCGCGATGGCTCGTAGAAAAGTATGCGCATGAAATAGCCATTGCTCCGGTACGCCTGGGGCAACATGGCATTAAAAAGCAAATATTTTTAGGTGCGCGCGAAGCAGATGTGAACATTGATTACTTAAAAGGATTTTTTCAAACAGCGCGCTCTGCCCCTCTTTAAAAAAATAAATCGAATCGCAAGCGCCTAATTACAGGCGGCGGCTTAAATCTGGTAACGCTGTGTAACTTTAGTCAACGCCCAAGACCTAACTCCATTCATTTAAATTTTAATCATATAGAAGAGTTACTTACAAATCTGTTTGCAATTTTCAAAATATATTAATAGAATCAACTGTGTTCTGCTCTAAGCTAGGAATGCAAGGTTGTCCTGGCTACGAATAAAAATAAAGGAGACCTTGGATGAAATGTCCGGCGATACTTCCGACCGAGTCAGAGAGACTAACTGCTTTATCGAATCATGGATTAGATAACGAAAGTCTGATTCCGAATCTGGACCCTGTTGTTCATATTGCAGCACGCATGTTTGGCATGCCGGTAGCGGCGGTCAACATGATCGGGAGCGACCATGTATTTTTTGCAGCTCACGTTGGTGCTGGAAAATTTGACATGAGCCGTGATGTCTCTTTCTGCGCCCACACCATCAATCAGCCTAGCGTGATGGTCGTACCAGACGCTACTTTAGATGAGCGCTTTCATGACAACCCCTTAGTCACTGGCGCAGCAAACCTTCGCTTCTATGCAGGTGTTCCGCTCCTTTCTCCAGAGGGGTTGGCACTAGGCGCGCTGTGCATAGTAGACAATCAGCCGCATACAGACTTCTCAGCGAGTGATCAGTTAAGATTACAAGAACTTGCCAAAATGGCTTCCGACAGGCTGGAGTTACGTCGCATAGAAGTGAGCGGTAATAGGTCTAGGCCAAATTTTGAAGAGTATGCCGGCAACTCCACCACACCTGTGGTGTGGTTTGACCAGACACTTTGCATCACAGCGTGGAACAATGCAGCGGCTCAATCTCATGGCTATAGCTTGGAGGAAGGCATAGGTAAACCTGTTGAGCAATTGATGCCAGAGCGTTCCCGCCCTATCTTCCATGAAATCATCAATAAAGCGATTACAGCAGGAACCTTAGATGAACTGGTTATCCCATCAGAAATAAGTGGCCTTCGTAAAGACGGATCACAATTCATTCTGGGGTTTTCTTTATTCAGCTGGAAAGACGCTGGCCGTATTAAATTTGAGGCTGTACTTAAAGATATTACAGCACAACGTCTAGAAGAAATTGAACTTCGCCAACAAGCAAACATTGACCCACTCACCGGACTGGAAAATCGTGCCAGCTTTTACCGAGCTGTAGAGTCAGCAATGATTACACCATCACCAATGACCGTACTGATGATTGACCTTGATGGCTTTAAGGACTTGAACGATACCCTAGGAGATGCAGTCGGAGATTGTATTATCAAAGAAGTATCAAACCGGCTGCTTAAACTGGTAGATACAGTGGGTATCGCTGCAAGGCTGGGCGGTGATGAGTTTGCAATCATGTGGCCACAAATGACAAACCCTGGCCTGGCATTGCAGTTGGCAGAGGCCGTTGTGGCAACCATCGCGATACCCATCAACGTGATGGGCAGGAGGTTCGCGTTGCCGCAAGCTGTGGCGTAGCAATTGCACCTGATCAAGCGCAAGAAGCATTGGAGCTAATCAGCAACGCAGACTTAGCATTATTCAAGGCTAAAAGTATTGGTCGCGGGCAGATTTTTCTTTTTGTCACTACATTACGTCTCGAGGCCGTGGTGCGCCGCCTTTATGCGTTGGAGCTACACCGAGCTGTCGATGAAGGTGAATTCCTGCTTTTTTATCAACCACAGGTAAACTTAATCACAGGCGAAATCACTGGCGCCGAAGCCTTGCTACGCTGGCACCACCCTGAAAGAGGCATATTATCGCCAATAGCTTTCCTACCAGCATTAGAACGCGGCACATTGGCCGTAACCGTTGGGTCATGGGTGCTAGATGAAGCATGCGCACAAGCTGCATATTGGCGTAGAAACGGCGCACCGAACCTACGTATGGGCGTTAACCTTTTCGGTGCTCAGTTTCATGTCGGCAACCTAGTGACTGAAGTAATAGAAGCACTAGAACGGCACGGCCTGCCGCCAGAGGCACTAGAGCTGGAAATTACGGAAAATATTGCTCCGGACAACGATGACGTCGTGCTTAATTGCCTCCACCAGCTACATAATTATGGGGTTGGTATCGCTTTGGATGATTTTGGTACCGGCTACGCCTCATTAAGTTTACTCAAAACCTATCCATTAACACGCATCAAGATCGACCAATCATTTGTACATGGCATGCTAGAACACGAGCAAGATGCTTCTGTGATACGGGCCACTTTAGATATCGCACGCAGTTTTAAATTAGAAACTATTGCAGAAGGAATCGAGACAGAAAGCCAGCAATTCTATTTGCTAGAAAAAGAATGCATGGAGGGGCAAGGCTACCTGTTCGGCAAGCCCGTCCCCGCAGCGCAGTTCTCTGCACTGATTGAGTCAAATAAACTTTTAAAAGAAACTGCCTGACATAGCCAACCATCTGCATGCTAATGAGCAGCATCGAAAACGGATTGGGTAACAAAAAACCAAAACGTTAAGCAGAGTTTAAGTGCTAATTAAAGCTACTTTAACTTAAGTTGAGGTATAAAAACTGTACCTATTCCTACCCGCAGCCTTGGACTCATACATGGCTGAATCCGCACTCTTCATTAGCTCTCTAATGGTAGTTTTTGCATCAGTATCATGCACTGCAATACCAATACTGGTGCCGACAAACAACTCACTGCCGTTCACATCAATCGGTTCGCTAAACTTATTGAGGATTTTTTCTGCGAGCATTTGGGCATCATGCGCGCCAGAAATCTCTGTAAGTATAATCACAAACTCATCGCCTCCTAGTCGTGAAACGGTATCGCTACTTTGCACACACGATAATAGGCGTGAGGCTGCCTCTTTAAGGATGATATCGCCAGCATCATGGCCTAATGTGTCATTAATTTGTTTGAAATGATCCAAATCTAAAAAGAACAAAGCAAATTTGCGTTGATAGTGTTCAGACTGGAATAAAGCTTGCGACAATTTCTCCATCAACATGCGGCGATTAGGCAGTTTGGTCAACGTGTCAAAATATGCATGCTGGTGCACTTCATTGTCACGAATCTTGCGCTCACTAATATCCTCAATTTGTGCAATAAAATACTGAGGCGTTAAATCTTCATCTCTAAAAATACTGGCAGAAAGCTGAACCCACACTGGCACATTGTCTTTGCGAACGTATCGTTTTTCCATGCGGTAAGTATCGATTTCACCATCTAGCAGCCGCTGCACATGCTCAAGGTCAAGAGATAAGTCATCTGGATAAGTGATTTCCTGGAAAGTACGCCTAATCAACTCATCATTGGTATAACCAACAATATTACATAGTGTTTGGTTCACAACAGTAAATCGCCCATCCAAAGAAACGATGGCGATACCAATTGGCGCGTATTCAATAATTTCTTTAAAGCTTTTTTCGCTGGCACGTAAGGCAAGCTCAATCTTTTTACGATCAGAAATATCATCAAACACAACGAGAGTCCCGATAATTTCATTATTTCTGAAAAATGGAACAGAGTTTACAGAAACGTAAATTGGCGAGCCATTTTTATGCCAGAAAACCTCTTCCGTTGACTTATAAGGTTGTTTTGAATGAATCACATTGCTGATCAGGCAATCACGCTCTAGGTGGCCAGACTCTTCAATGGGTCTGTGATGAAATAACAAATGTGCATTTTGACCCAACAACTCTGACTCACTACGCCCTAACAGCTCCTGCGCTTTAGGATTGGTGAAAGTAATTACGCCATTGATATCCGTTACATAGATTCCCTCGCCAAGCGTAGAGGTAATTTCCTGAAAGCGATAAAAGCTATCTTTTAGCTCCTCCGTTTTTTGCTTAACTAAGTTCTCAATACGGGCAGTATAACCAGTACCAATTAGCAGGAGCGCGCCCATTAAACCAGTACCAAACAACCCAACAGCCAGCATATTCCAACTCTGCCAGCCACGGTGCTGCTGATAGTATAGCGCTGTTGGTGAAGTATCCAGACGGTAATACCTGCCGCCAAACTTAAAGTCTCTTGTATACAAACCTTCTATTTGATTATCTGCAAAGTCATTGTATAAATACTTGCCGGACTGAACGTCGGTTAAGCGTACATGTATAGTATGCGCGAATGGCGTAAAAAGCTCACCAAAGAAGCTACTAGCACTAAGCACTGTTGTTAAAACACCATCTTGGCTTGTACCGTGGATTGGATAAATTAACATTAAGCCAAGCTCGGCACCGTCATTAATAATCAGCCTGGTTGGCGGTGAAGCAATGGCTCTTTTCAGGTTGATGGCACGTAAAATCGCTTCTTTACGATCCGGGAGCGAGGCTAAATCAACACCCAATATTGCGCGCGTTGACTCCTTAAGCGGCACGATATAAGTAATAGGAAAATAAAAATCTTTGTTGCTTGACGTAACTAACTTCCGTTGCGCATTCAGCTGTTTAATTTCAAAATCTTTAAATTCTTTTGATAGCTGTTTTACATATGAAGCCCGCTCATGATGCATGACTTTAGGCGCCCACTCTATTGCGTAGGTCATTGGATACTCTCGCTTGACGGCACTCACAAAATGATAAAAATCTTGCCTTGTTATCTTTTCGCTAGTTCTATAGCTAAACAAAGCGCTCGTTTGTCCAATGACAGCCTCTTGAGACTCAAATCGAACACGCAGTTGTTCAGATACTTGGTTAGATAAAGCATCAAACTCTACTAATGACTCCTTGCGCTCCCATCTGCTGACAACCACAAACGTGATAATGAGCAATGCAAACGTAATAAGCATCGGCACGGCTATGGTGAGGGCGCGTTTTCTCCATATGTCTCTGGGTTTGCCAATGGCAACCAAAGTGAGCGGCAACATAACAATCAGGCCCAATGTGTCACCTATCCACCATGATGCCCAGCTTGTAAAGAACAGAGACTCCCCAATCATGCCAAGTGAGAGCAAACCCGTCACAGAGATAGTGGCACTAATCAAACAGATGACGGGTGCTGAAATGAAAAATGTCACTACATCGACAGGACTATCTAAAGTAGTTGGATAGTTAATCTTATGCTTTAACCACCAACCGCCCAAATACGCTTGCAGTGCAGAGGCAAAAGCAATCAGCAACGCCACCTCCACATCAGTCATTTCAACCTGATGGCTAGCACTGTAACCAACTAAAATATTAAGTAGAAATGAACCCAGAAATATAGCAGGCAACACGGCCCGCCCAGCAACAAAAACCGCAGCGATTGCGATACCTGCAGGAGGGAAAATCGCAGAAGCATAACCTGGGGGCAACGCTAACATGAGCCCTAGTTTACCAGTGACAATATAAGCCACTACCAGCAGCAAGCTATAAACAATGACTTTCTTTTGTGTAGGTAGTTGATTAATCATCAAACATATTTTCTTTAAGATTGGAATTTAAAACCATTTGATTACATGATCAACAAGTATATTAATGCAAGATAAAAGAGAGGTTACGATGCTACAAGGTTACTGCGCTATTACGTCGTAAGTAAAGCTTGTTCTCCACCCTTGATTTTTTGAATGATTTTTAATATCTCATCACTATTTTCAATGTCGTCTTTAATGACTCTTAAACTGACATCTCTAAAAACATCTTTCAACTTCCACTCAACCTCATTAATGGTGATAAAAAGTTCGTGATTAACTTCCTCATCAAGCTTTATTTGCTCCCACATACCAAGTTCAATGCAATCAGTCAGGCCAGAAGCATAAATGGTCTGACAAATTCGGCTTAGTCTTAAGATCAAATAAGTTGCAAGTGCTTTTAGCTTAGGATGCGAACCTTGAAGCATCTTAAGCAGATCAATCATTTCTTCTATATTTTTCAATTGCGCTAGAAGATGATCCAGGATGGGGTTGGTTGCCTTTAAGTTCTCTAGTTTTCTTGTAGAAGATAAAAAGTCAATTAAGGCATTAAATTGTAAAGATGGAAAATCATGATTCACCAGCTTTAATGTAGTAATCAAATTACTTAAGTCATATTGCCGCCTGACCATTCCTGAAAACGCTTCGGCGACAAGCAACACCTTACCGATATCACTACAGCGCTCAGCAGACAAATGATTCGGGTAACCTGAACCATCATTTCTTTCATGATGCTCTAATATTGCTTGATAGACACTGGCAGAATAGCTCATATGCTGCCTCACCACCGAACTGCCAATGATGGGGTGCGTCATAATACTACGCCAATGCTCTAATGACAGATTTTTAGTATTGGGGATAACACAATACAACTCCCCAACATCATGAAGCAGGCTTGCAATCGTTAAATCATCGACTTTTTTAGCGTCGTAATGCAGTCTTTTAGCAATCTGTCTTGCAATAAGCATCACAAATAGCGTGTGCTCAAATGCTTCCTTGCTATTATTTTTCTGAACCGTAAGTAACAATGCTGCTAATGGCGCTAACGCTAAAGACTTAACGACAGAGACATCTAATTTTAATTCAGCGTTAAAGCTCAGCAAAAATGGGGTGTTGTTAATTAACCCCTCAGCCTCTATGTGGATATCCTGAGCAGTTAATAATGAATCTGAGGAGATTGATGTTTCTAGCGGTTTTTTAAGCACCCGATTAATCAATTTATCTTTGATGCTTGGAGTAACCTTATACCCCTTACCCAGTAGTTTGTTTCCTGCCTGATCATAAACATCTTCGGACAGATAAAATTCCGAGCTCTCAGACGCAGATATGATGTTTTCAATAATATTTAGATTTGTATCGCTAGTTTGACTCGTCATCATCGCTATATTGAGCTAACACTATTCATTATTATGTCGATACTTCTTTGCTTGATTCTACCGCCAATTAATTGCGGTTTCAATTGAACAATCGCTAGCAACCATACGCAGTTAAATAAAATTCACACGAAAAAAAACTGCGTTAAAGCAGGTTTCATAAGCGTCAAGGGAAAACTGCACAACCTATTAATAAACCCAAAAACACTTTTATTTGATACTAAAGTTGGTAAGCAGGCATCAAACAAATCCATAAAACCACAAATAAGCCACTCTATGAAAATACCCCCATACTCACAAACGTACCCAATAAAGCCTATAAACGTCAATTGCACACTGTAAAACTAAAATAGCCAATTAATTTTGATAATTATCAAACCTTCCTAATCTATCCACTGGACTTCTCAGAATATCTACAACCTTTAGTCGAATTCTGCGGATACGTTTTATCAAAAATACCGCGTAATCACAAAATCATGGTATGTAAAGAAACACTATGCGATTGCAATAGACGTAAAAAAAGCCTAGAAACGTTGAATTTACTAGGCTTTTGATACTTTTTGATACTAGGTGAAACACTAAAATGGTGGAGCAGGCGGGAATCGAACCCGCGTCCGCAAGCCCTCCACAGACAGTTCTACATACTTAGCCTTGTTGTTTAATTTAACGTGCAACACACCAACAGACAAGCAGTTTACACGCGAGCTACCTAAAGGTTAATGAAGTGCTAAGTAACCCAACACAACACGTATCCCGTGTATATGACACTGCGTATGGGTTACCCCAATCCACCCCACGGGAGAGATGGTGCAGCGTCCAGCAGAACTAAGCTGCTAGAGAGTAAGTTTCGTCGTTTGCGACTATACTTTTTCTAGTTTATTTACGAGGTGACTAGCCCTCGGTATGCCCTGCACTGCTTTGCAACCCACGTCGAAACCTGGTCAGCCCCATAAGTCTGTAACTTAAACAGTCACAATCTGACAGATGAAAATATCAACAGTTCAACATGCTGAAACTCCAAAAGCATGTTGATTATACGCTTTTAAAATAGCCAACAAAACTATTTATTATGTGCGCGCATGATTCGGCCTTTTTCGCGCTCCCAATCTTTGGCTTTTTCAGTGTCACGTTTATCATGCTGCTTCTTACCTTTTGCAAGGCCAATTTGCACTTTGACACGCCCTTTAGAAAAGTGCATATCTAGCGGCACCAAGGTGTAGCCCGCACGCTCTACTTTGCCAATCAGCTTTGATATTTCTTCATTATGCAACAGTAGCTTACGCGTTCTTATGGCATCTGGGCGAATATGCGTAGAGGCAGCACCTAGCGGCGTGACGTGGCATCCTATTAAATAGATCTCGCCACGCTGAATAATGACGTAAGCTTCTTTAATATTGACACGATTATCTCGTATCGCTTTTACTTCCCAGCCTTCTAAAACGATGCCGGCTTCGTATTTATCTTCGATAAAGTAATCAAAAAAGGCTTTTTTATTTTGTGCGATGCTCATAAAACTAAAAATTTCTTGGCGAATAGCTTAAAATCGTCATTTTACTCTACTCTCTTGTTTGTTTGGTTGAACATGTTGAGTAATAAAAAGTAATTTGCTCGTGTTTGAGCCAATCAGATTTAAGGTAATGTTTAAAGGTAAGCATGGCTCATGTAAAAAAAACCGTTTTAGTCAACCACTCTGCAGGTCGTATGTTTCATTTAGTGGATGACGTTGAGCAATATCCAAAGTTTTTACCTTGGTGCGGAGGGGTTGATTTAATCCAACAAGATGAAGCTAGCACGATTGCAACCTTGCATATAGACTACCACGGCCTACGTCAGAACTTTACAACAGAAAACCATAAGATCTTTCCTCAAGCCATGGAAATACAATTAAAGAATGGGCCATTTAAGCATTTAAACGGTTCATGGAATTTTTTAGCACTGAGCGATGATGCCTGTAAAGTTGAGTTTTCACTTAACTATGAGTTTGAAAATCATTTTCTAGAAAAAATTATTGCGCCAGTATTTAACCATATTGCCAATACATTCGTAGATGGCTTTGTGAAACGTGCCAATGCTATCTACGCTAAATAATGGAAAACTGTCATGAGCCTATCAACTGAAATTACTGTAGAAGTTGCTTATGCATTACCTAATGAGCAATTAATCATTCCAATCAAAGTAGCAAATGGCGCAACAGCGGAGGAAGCTATCAAAGCTTCAGGCATCATAGGCAAATTCTCTGACATTGATTTAAGCATCAATAAAATAGGTATTTTTGGCAAACTAGCCAAATTGGATACAAAACTACGTCATTTAGATCGCGTAGAGATTTACCGCCCGCTCATTGCAGACCCCAAAGAAGTGAGAAAACAAAGAGCCGCCGATGGAAAAATAATGAAAAAAGGCGGCGGTGACATCGCGACCTAAACTTAGCGTCCAGCGCCTAAAATATGAGGCTATTGTGTAAAAAATGGGCGCATATCGCGCCCAATAGAGAATAAATTAGCCTAAATCTCAATTGCAGTAAGCATCTACATCTTTTTGTGCGTCAGCTTTGCCTCGAGCCAAATCTTCCTCGCCAAGATACTCGCGTTCACCAGCATCGTTAATCCTCGAAACTCGACCACCAGCTGTATAAGTCATTAAATTCTTTTTAGCTACCGTACAACTCTCTTGTTTAAACTTCAACTCCGCTTGCTTCTGCTGATCAGCTGCCTTTTGCACTTCTGCATCATATGCGCGTTTTTTTGCAGCATCATCTTGAGTAGCACCACCCTCCTTAGCCTTGTCCGGTGCTTTATTGATGTTGTCCGGTGTTTTATTTTTACTAGTAGCCGTTGTGATATCACCTGGAACTGGCGCCAAAGCTGGCTGACCAGTTGGCTTAACCACTCTTTTACCCTGAATAGGCTCTTGTTTCACGTTAGAAGGCGGCGGCACGTCACTATAGCGAGTAACCCCATCTTTATCTTTCCATTTGTAAATCTCAGCACTTGCCATCAATGGCAACGTTACCAAGCAGAGCAACAGTAAACGAGCTAACATAAAACATCCCTTAAATTTATAGGTATTCGGTCATATTATTGCTAATCTAAATTACTAGCAAGTAGCACAATTAACGGCTATTTGCATTTATAGTTTACAAATAAATGATTGACACTCTCGCAAAGTCAATTATAAGTCTGTATAATTTCGTTTTGGGTACAAGGATTTACGCATGCGTTTATTGCAACAAGCTCTCACTTTTGATGATGTTTTACTAGTGCCGGCCTACTCTAATGTGCTGCCACGCGAAGTTTCGCTTACCACACAACTCTCACGAAATATTCGTTTAAACATCCCTCTCATCTCTGCCGCGATGGATACCGTCACAGAAGCGCCTCTAGCGATTGCATTGGCACAAGAAGGTGGCTTGGGTTTCATCCACAAAAACATGACAGCCATGAAACAGGCTGCGCACGTGGCACGTGTTAAACGCTTTGAATCTGGTGTAGTGAATGACCCGATTACGATTCAAAGCCATATGACGGTGCGTGATGTATTAAACCTTACCAACACACACAAGATTTCAGGCATACCTGTTGTTGATCACGGCAAGATTGTTGGCATTGTCACCAACCGTGACCTTCGCTTTGAAACAAACTTAGACCAGCCAATCAAAAACATCATGACGCCTAGAGATAGATTAGTCACGGTTAAAGAAGGCGCGGCTAAAGATGATGTCATTCGCTTACTACACCAACACCGCCTAGAGCGCGTTTTAGTTGTAGATGACGCAGATACATTAAAAGGCTTAATTACTGTTAAAGATATTCAAAAGTCAACAGACCACCCAATGGCTTGCAAAGATGCTCATGGCAGACTGCGTGTTGGTGCGGCGGTTGGTGTGGGTGACGGCACTGAAGAGCGCGTTGCAGCGCTTGCTGAAGCCGGCGTTGATGTGATTGTTGTGGATACAGCACACGGTCACTCACAAGGGGTTCTAGACCGTGTGACATGGGTTAAAAAACACTTCCCGCAAATTGATGTGATTGGCGGCAACATTGCAACCGCCAGCGCTGCACTCGCTTTAGTTGATGCCGGTGCTGACGGTGTGAAAGTAGGTATCGGCCCTGGCTCAATTTGTACAACACGTATCGTTGCTGGTGTAGGCGTTCCACAAATTAGTGCAATTGCTAACGTTGAAGAAGCGTTGCGCGGTACTGGTGTACCATTCATCGCGGATGGTGGCATTAGATACTCTGGCGACATTTCAAAAGCGATTGCTGCTGGCGCTTACAGCGTGATGTTGGGCGGTATGTTTGCAGGTACAGAAGAAGCACCTGGCGATATCGAGTTATTCCAAGGTCGTTCATACAAGTCTTACCGAGGCATGGGTTCTATCGGTGCAATGCAAAAAGGCTCTAGCGACCGCTACTTCCAAGATAACAATGGCAATGCTGACAAATTGGTACCAGAAGGTATTGAAGGTCGCGTTCCATATAAAGGCAGTGTGCTCGCTGTTATTCACCAGCTCATGGGTGGCTTACGTGCTTCAATGGGTTACGCTGGTTGCGCTACGATTGAAGAAATGCGCTCACGTGCAGAGTTTGTACAAATTACAAGCGCGGGCATGCGTGAATCGCACGTACATGATGTGCAAATTACAAAAGAAGCGCCTAATTACCGCGTTGACTAACTCAATTTAATATTAACTTTAATAACAGAGAACACAATATCAGGGCGCCCTGCCTTGGTGTTGTGTTCTCTGTGCATTTTGTGACTAAACAATGACTCATTCCAAAATTTTAATCCTCGACTTTGGCTCTCAAGTTACTCAACTGATTGCTCGCCGCGTGCGTGAAGCGCATGTGTATTGTGAAATTCACCCATGTGATGTCACAGATGACTTTGTGCGTAATTTCGGTGCCGATGGCATTATCCTTTCTGGCAGCCATGCGAGTGTGTACGAAGAAGAAACAGATAGAGCACCGCAAGCTGTGTTCGAACTGAATGTGCCAGTGCTAGGCATTTGCTACGGCATGCAAACCATGGCGCAACAATTGGGTGGTAAGGTTGAAGCTGGGCATAAGCGCGAATTTGGCTATGCAGCTGTCCGCGCACATGGTCACTCTGCCCTATTCCGCGACATTCAGGACAGTACAAATGCTGAAGGTCACGGCTTGCTTGATGTATGGATGAGTCATGGTGACAAAGTAACGGAGTTGCCCACAGGCTTTAAAGTAATTGCAAGTAATGCAACTACGCCAATCGCGGCCATGGCAGACGAAACTCGTAAATTCTATGCAGTGCAATTTCACCCAGAAGTAACGCATACTAAACAAGGCCAAGCCATGCTCAATCGCTTTGTTCTTGAAATATGCGGTGCAAAACCTGACTGGATTATGGGCGACTATATTGCAGAAGCCGTTGCAAGAATCAAAGCCCAAGTTGGCGATGAAGAAGTGATTTTAGGCTTATCGGGCGGTGTTGACTCTAGCGTTGCTGCTGCCCTGATTCACCGCGCGATTGGCGACCAACTCACCTGTGTATTCGTAGACCACGGTTTACTACGCCTAAATGAAGGTGATTTAGTCATGGATATGTTTGCAGGACGGTTACATGTCAATGTCATCCGCGTAGATGCAACAAATCAATTTATGGGGCATCTAACAGGGGTGAGCGACCCTGAAGCTAAACGTAAAATTATTGGCCGTGAGTTTGTAGAAGTATTTAAAGCTGAGGCTGCTAAGCTAAAAGCTGGCACAGGCGGACATAAAGGTGCAACATTTTTAGCGCAAGGTACGATTTACCCTGACGTGATTGAATCAGGCGGTGCTAAATCTAAAAAAGCTGTCACCATTAAGAGTCACCATAATGTAGGTGGTTTACCTGAGCAATTAGGTCTTAAACTCTTAGAGCCGCTACGCGACTTATTTAAAGATGAAGTACGCGAACTTGGTGTAGCGCTAGGCTTACCTGCAGACATGGTTTATCGCCATCCATTCCCAGGCCCTGGCCTAGGTGTACGGATTTTAGGCGAAATCAAACAAGAGTATGCTGATTTACTGCGCCGTGCAGATGCAATTTTTATTGAAGAGCTACGCAACACCAAAGATGAGACCACAGGTAAAACTTGGTACGAATTAACAAGCCAAGCGTTCACTGTGTTTTTACCGGTTAAATCTGTAGGGGTGATGGGTGATGGCCGTACATACGATTACGTGGTGGCTTTACGTGCTGTAGTCACTAGCGACTTTATGACTGCGCACTGGGCGGAACTGCCATATGCATTATTAGGCCGTGTTTCAAACCGAATTATCAATGAGGTCCGTGGTATTAACCGCGTTGTTTATGATGTTTCTGGCAAACCGCCAGCAACCATCGAGTGGGAATAACAGGAGGTCAGTGATTATGAGCCGCGCATTCGTTAACGAAGAAAGATTTGAACAAGCTAATGGAAAAGAGCTTGTTGAACGTCCGGTTAGTGAGCATCCTAATTACGTGACACCGACCGGTGCACTTGAGCTGCAAACATTGGAAGAATCACTCATCGCGGAACTTAATCACTTAAAACTAACCGCAGAAAACACGTTTGCAAAAGATAAAGTGGCTGAAATCGAACGTGATCTACGTTACGTGCGAGCAAGGCTGGATTCTGCAATATTAGTAGATCCCACCAAGCAAAGCCATGAAACCGTGTTATTTGGCGCAACCATTGAAGTGCAAGATGATGCAGGTACACAGCATACGTTTCATATCGTAGGCGAAGATGAAGCAGACGCAAGCATCAACAAGGTTAGCTGGGTTTCACCACTTGCAAAATCATTACTTGGCCAAAAAGTTGGCGATACCGTCATTTGGCAACGCCCTGCAGGTAATATCAATTTAGAAATTCTGGACATTCTCTACCAATCATGAAAGTAAGCCAAGCAATTATCGAACGACGCTCCATTAAAGCGTATGATCCACAACACAAAATGAGTGAGGAAGAAATATCCAAACTCATGTCATTAGCAATATTATCTCCAACCGCATTTAATATCCAAAACTGGCGGTTTGTCGTGGTGACAGACCCTGCGTTACGCCAACAAATTCGTAACGTGAGCTGGAACCAAGCACAAGTTGAAGAAGCATCACTACTGATTGTGCTGACTGCGGATTTAAACGCATGGGCAAAACAGCCTGAGCGCTACTGGTCAAACGCAGCCAAGCCTGTGCAAGACTATTTAGTACCGGCCATTGGTCAATATTACGACGGCAACTCACAAGTACAACGGGATGAAGCCATGCGCTCATGCGGAATGGCAGCCACGACTATCATGCTGGCAGCTAAAGAAATGGGTTACGACACCTGCCCGATGGATGGATTTGATTTTGATGCAGTAGCGCAACTATTAAATCTGCCTGAAGACCATATTCCAGCAATGTTTGTTGTAGTTGGCAAAGCACTAAAAGAAGCCATGCCACGCGGCGGCCAACTACCTATGGATGAAGTGGTTATTTATAATCAATTTTAAGTGTTGATTTAATGCTTAGTAACACTTGCAACATAGTGGCTAAGCATTAAGCACATATAACGCACTATCTTTTGTAATTAATTTATTTTTAAGGTCTAAATTTTGTTAATTTCTAACAATATCACGATGCAGTTCGGCGCAAAGCCACTCTTTGAAAACATCTCGGTTAAATTTGGCGATGGTAATCGCTATGGTTTAATTGGTGCCAATGGTTGCGGCAAATCAACCTATATGAAGATTCTAGCAAAGGTGTTAGAGCCTACCTCAGGTAATATCGCCCTAGATAACAATGAGCGCATGGCATTCTTACGCCAAGATCAGTTTGCCTATGAAGACCAACGCGTGCTTGATGTTGTGATGATGGGCCACGAACAAATGTGGAAAGCTAACGTAGAAAAAAATGCAATCTACGCCAACTTAGAAGCTACTGAAGATGACTACATGCGCGCAGCTGAATTAGAAGCTGTATTTGCTGAATATGACGGCTACACGGCTGAGGCGCGCGCTGGCGAACTGCTACTGGGCGTTGGTATCCCTATTGAGCAGCATAACGGTCCAATGAGTGCCGTAGCGCCTGGTTGGAAATTACGCGTATTGCTAGTACAGGCGTTGTTTGCAAACCCAGATATTATGCTGCTAGATGAACCAACCAACAACTTGGACATTAATACCATCCGTTGGTTAGAAGACGTATTGAATAACCGCAGTTGCACCATGATTATTATTTCTCATGACCGCCACTTTTTAAACCAAGTGTGCACGCATACCTGCGACATGGACTACGGTAAGATTGCTGTATATCCAGGCAATTATGATGATTACATGGAAGCTAGTACCGCTGCTCGCGCACAACAAGCTAAAGATAACGCAAAAGCTAAACAGCAAATTGCCGATTTACAAGATTTCGTTCGCCGCTTCTCTGCCAACGCTTCTAAAGCAAAACAAGCAACTAGCCGCGCCAAGCAAATTGATAAAATCAAAATTGAAGAATTTAAACCATCTTCTCGTCAATATCCGTTTATTCGCTTTGAATACGATGAGCGTGAAAAACTACACCGTAATGCAGTTGAGTTGAAAAAACTCAGCCACGGCTTTGATCGTCCGCTGTTTAATGACATTGACCTAATGTTTGAAGCTGGTGAAAAAGTAGCGATTATTGGTGAGAACGGTATCGGTAAAACTACGTTCTTACGCTGTTTGGCTGGTGACTTAGAACCTAAACATGGTGAAGTAAAATGGGCTGAGAAAGCAAAAATCGGCTACTTTGCACAAGACCATGAGTACGAGTTTGAAGATGGTGACGAACTGTTCGAATGGATGAGCAAGTTTACCCAGCAAGGCGATGATGACCAAACTGTGCGCAGTATGCTCGGCCGCCTACTGTTCTCTGGTGACGACACCAAAAAATCGGTAAAAGTACTTTCTGGTGGTGAAAAAGGCCGCATGCTATACGGCAAATTGATGCTGGCTAAAACAAATGTCTTACTGATGGATGAACCAACCAACCACATGGACATGGAATCTATCGAAGCACTGAATACTGCGCTAGACAAATACAAAGGCACCCTATTCTTTGTCAGCCATGACCGTGAATTCGTAAGTTCAATTGCTACACGCATCATCGAAATCAAAGCGGATGGCATTGTAGACTTTACTGGCAACTATGAAGACTACTTGTTAAGCCAAGGTGTTGAATAACATCCTAGCCTTCATCACCCAATCGTTGGCGCAGTTAAATTGTTAAACTCATCAGTACGCCATTTAACTGCACAAGCCTGTTTACAGGACGTATTTGGTTACAGCTCCTTTCGTGGTGAACAACAAGAAATTGTTGAACACATGGTGGCAGGCGGTGATGCACTGGTGTTAATGCCCACCGGTGGCGGCAAATCACTGTGCTATCAGCTACCAGCACTTTTACGCAAAGGTGTTGGTGTTGTGGTATCACCACTTATCGCACTGATGCAGGACCAAGTGGATGCACTTAAACAGCTTGGTGTAAAAGCTGCTTTCCTGAACTCCAGCCTAAATGCAGAGGCCTTTAGCGAGATTACTGCAGCGCTGCTTCGTGGTGATTTACAAGTAGTCTACGTTGCGCCAGAGCGTTTGCTCATGCCCAATTTCATCTCCTTGCTTGAACAGATTGAAGACAGCATCGGCATCGCACTATTTGCGATTGATGAGGCGCATTGCGTTTCTCAATGGGGTCATGACTTCAGGCCGGAATACCGCAAACTCACCATGTTGCACGAGCGCTTTCCGCGCATACCGAGAATCGCTCTCACAGCAACAGCTGACGCACCCACCAGAGCCGAAATCATTGAACGGCTAGCACTTGAAAAAGCACGCCAATTTGTCTCCAGTTTCGATCGCCCCAATATTAAATATCGCGTACTGGCTAAGGCAAATGCACGCCAGCAGCTAGAGGCGTTTATTGAGTCTGAACACCCTAATGACGCTGGCATTATTTACTGCCTATCACGCCGTAAAGTAGAAGAGACCGCCGAGTGGCTTAAAGCAAAGGGCTGGGATGCTCTGCCCTACCATGCAGGGCTTGATGCAGACATACGCAACACCAACCAAAAGCGATTTTTGCGCGAAGAAGGTGTGATTATGGTAGCTACAGTTGCATTTGGCATGGGTATTGATAAACCTAACGTGCGCTTTGTCGCACATCTGGACTTACCTAAAAGCATGGAAGGTTACTACCAAGAAACAGGCCGTGCCGGTCGGGATGGCCTACCAGCTAATGCATGGATGACATACGGCTTGGGCGATGTAGTCAGCATGAAGCAAATGCTAGAAAATAGCGATGCTCCTGCCGAACGCCAACATGTGGAACGACAAAAACTGGACGCCTTACTCGGCTTTTGCGAATCGACGGCATGCCGCCATCAAACCATCTTACGTTATTTCGGAGAGGCACATCCAGGCGACTGCGGGCAATGTGATAACTGCCTAACACCTACAGATACTTGGGACGGTACTCAGGCAGCGCAAATGGCACTATCATGCGTATATCGCACCGGGCAAAGATTTGGTGTTGTACATCTGATTGACGTGCTACTTGGAAAATCCAGCCCTAAAGTTACACAATTTAACCATCAGGAATTAAGCACTTTTGGTATAGGCAAAGGCTTATCACAAGCCCAATGGAGCAGCGTGTTTAGGCAGTTAGTTGCCAGTGGCTACTTGGAAACTGACATGGATGCATTTGGCGGACTACGCCTGACCGAGGCCGCACGCCCAGTGTTACGCAGTGAAGTGATGATATGGCTACGGCAAGATCAGGAAGCACCTAAACGCGTGAGTAAAGTTGAGCGTGGCGCTCGTGCGAAAGAAGCCTATGCAGGCGTTGCAGATGACCCGTTGTGGCACGCACTAAAGGCCAAACGTACCGAACTGGCAAAAGAGCAAGGCGTACCACCATACCTGATTTTTCACGACAGTACACTGCTTGAGATTTTAAATCATCGACCAGAAAGTCTGATAGAAATGGGCAAGATTAGCGGTATTGGCCAAGCCAAACTTACACGCTACGGTGATGCATTTTTAGAGGTATTAGAGGGCTAGAAAAATTACGGTTAATTGATAATCATCAATTAATCAAACAAATTAGCAGGTGATTTTAAGTAACGCTGAAGTTACAAAACGTGAGCGGGTTAGACGTAAAACTAGACTATCAAACCAGAACGCGATGGTCCTTTGGATTTAGCTTGACCATCTGGGCCATAAACTGAATTTGCATCATTATTGCCTTGCAGATGATTCAGTAGCTCTTGGTTACGATTAAAGTGCTTGCTAATCAACACACCATTTAGCCGATTAAGCTCTTTAGCTTGCGCAAGAGATTTTTGGAAGTTAATCCAAGCAGTCTTGATATCTTTTTTGGCTTGCTTCTCTACCCAAGCAGTCATGCCAGACTCATTAGATTGGAAACCATGCGCTTGCAATTGCTGGTAGCGGGCTTTTGCCGCAAGGTTTAAGCGCTGCAACAATAATGATTTTTCTTCCAGAATAGCTTCAATTGCAGCCACATCCGCTTTTACTAAATGCGATTGCTCACGCTCTAGCAGAGCGATTAATTCGGCCACCAGCTGAGTATCTTGCGTAAAGGTAACTGGCTGGCTGGAAGATGTATTAACCATAATAGCGTTAAGCGAAACGGCTTGTGAGTAAATCTTTTACAGTTTCAATCAGGCCTTCAGCCACCTTTTCTGAATTAACAGAAAACTGACCGCCAGCAATTGCTGATTTAATTGCATCCACTTTTTCAGCATCATACACATTACTTGCTTTTACTTTAGTTTCTAAAGTTTGTAATTTAGCGGATAGCGGTGATAACGTTACGTTACCTGAAGCACTCTCACCTGATGGTGACTTTCCGGCCTTTTGCTTAGCATCAGTCTCAACCTTTGCAGCATTTGCTTTTTCGATACTGGCTTTATCAAGACCTAGCCCAGCAGCGTTTTTAATTGTCTCATTGATTTTCATGGCATTTCATCCTTTTTGCTAACTTGCTTAAATGCATATACACGCATCCTTAATGCAAATATCGGCATAGTTTAAGCGAACTTTAGCCTTTTACCTAAAATAAAACAATGTTTATGCATAATTAAAAACAAGCATCTCGCCATCACTAATTTCGGCCGATTAAAACACAACCTCAACTTGACCACCTTGGCGCGCAATGCCGCTAACCACTTGCCCGCTAGCAACTTTAACCTGCACAACCTGACCTTCATTTGCCTTAGCCATTGCCTTACCTTCAGCAGAAACGCGGAAACCTTTACCAGCGGAAGTAATCATCACAGTTTGCCCTTGCTGCACTACCGGCGAAACCTTTAGCATCTCTTGCCTGAGTACAGTACCAGCACTCATGGATATATTCACAATACGCCCTTGCGCCTGTACTACATCGGTAAATATGCCAGCAGGTAACTGCGTTAAATCTCCGGTCTGAAACAACAAGTCTTCAGCCGTGACCACCCTACCCTGCGCCAGCGGCAGTGCCGCAACCAAGTATTGCGCCACCACATTGACGGTAGCCTGTGCGTAGATTGTCCACGCACTAGGCGTACTACAGCGAATACCAACACTCGTTTTACCCCAAGGCCGACTGCCCGCAGGTAAAAAAACTTGAACATCCTGACATTGCGCTAATTTCAAATTGGGATCAATAGCACCAGCCTGCACTGTAACCTTACCAGGGTACCCGACTGTTTGCGTTTGCAAAAACTCAACTACCTTTGCGTTCAATAGCGATAAATCTTGCTTAGGGTATTGCTTATTTAATGTAGCCTGATTTGTAGCAGCATGTAATGTATGGCTGGTGCCAAGCACCAGAGCAGTGAACACCATTAGGCAATTTAACAAAGCATTTCTCATGCGCACTTTCAAACTAATATTTGCAAAGAATTGCAACGGTAAATGACACTTAACATTAGGCATATTGAATTCCTATGCAGCTTACAAAGATTCAACATGCATTCTACGGACACAGTTGTCTAGCAAAACTAAGAAAAGGGCAAGAAATACCCCTCTTCTTATTCAATCAATTCTTATGCCAACTCATTAGAATTGTTTACAAGTATGTTATCGGCAATAAAAGTATTTTCTTTTGCTTTAGGCTTTTAATTAAATAGGTACTATTAAGAAAAAGTCATAAACTTAAGCAGCGAAAAAGGGAAACGAACATGATTAATAAATTAGATGCAGCTTTAAGCTTTCATCAAAATGCGCTGAGAGTGCGTGGCCAGCGCCAAGAACTAATTGCCGCAAATATTGCCAATGCAGATACTCCTAATTACAAAGCGCGTGATTTGGACTTTGGCGCCGCCATGAAAAGCGCCATGACAGGCGTAGCAAACAAAGAGGCTTTCAACACCAATAAAACTTCCGACAAACATCTGGATGGCATCCCGTCCAGCATTGGCGGTGGCGCTATGTTTAGACCAATCATACAAGGCAGCGTTGATGGAAACACAGTTGATATGGATGTAGAGCGCAATCAATTTGCAGATAACGCGATTCGCTACGAAGCGAGTATTATTATGATTAACGGGCAGCTCAAAAAAATGCTCGCAGCTATACAAGGGCAGTAAGTACCGAAGCTAGCTGAACAGATGGTTGGTACGGTAAAAGTTTAAGGAGAAATCGATGTCATTATTTAATGTGTTTAATATTTCTGGTTCAGCGATGAGCGCACAAGCACAGCGCTTAAACACCGTAGCCAGCAATCTTGCAAATGCGGATAGCGCAACTAGCGCCAATGGCACTCCTTATAAATCAAAACAAGTCGTTTTTAGCGCAATGCCAAGCAAATCTCCTGACGTAAGCGGCGTAAAAGTAACAAAAGTTGTTGAAGACAACTCAGCGCCAAGAATGCTGTATGACCCTAAGCATCCGTTAGCAAATGACAAAGGCTATGTCAGCATGCCAAATGTCAATGTTACCGAGGAAATGGTAAATATGATTTCTGCTTCTCGTGCTTACCAAAATAATGTGGAAACCATGAATGCAACAAAAACGATGTTGATGAAAACGCTGACTATCGGCCAAGGTTAATCATTCAATCATTGCATGAAACTGACGCCCGACTAAGCACATCAAACTAGGAGCCTCTAAATGACAACAGTAAACACTACCAATACCGCATCACAAGCCCTGTTAGACGCTGTGAATAACAAGCAGAGCGCAACAACAACATCGGTGAACGATGCACAAGACCGCTTTATGAAGCTGCTCGTTACGCAAATGCGGAACCAAGACCCGCTTAACCCAATGGACAATGCGCAAGTGACCAGCCAAATGGCTCAACTTTCAACAGTGACTGGCATTGATAAATTAAACAACACATTGGAAACATTAATCAGCAATGTGCAATTAGGGCAGTCATACCAAGCTTCTAGCATGATAGGCCGTAGCATACTCACCCCAGGCAATACAATTCAAACCGCTGGTGAAGGTGGTTATTTTGGCGTGGAATTACCTATCGGCGCAGACAAAGTGACGGTAAATATTAAAGACAGCGCAGGCGCCACCGTCAGAACCATAGATTTGGGTAAGCAAGACGCTGGCACTGTACCGCTAACATGGGATGGTTTCAAAGATGACGGCACAGTTGCTGCAACTGGCAACTATAAGTTTGAAGTAAACGCAACCATCGGCACTAACACAGCGGAGTCTACCGCTTTAAGTTTTGCAAAAGTTTTAAGCATTTCCAACTATCCAACAGGCGTTAAGCTGAATTTGAGCAACCTAATGACAGTTGATACTAGCGCAGTAAAAGAAATTTTTTAAGCTCTACATACATTTAGGCGTTAGCAAATAAATAATTTAGCTCCAAGGAGAATAGCATGAGTTTTCAACAAGGTTTAAGCGGTCTTAACGCAGCTTCTAAACAACTAGAAGTGATTGGCAACAACGTATCTAATGCAAACACTGTAGGCTTTAAGCAATCTAGAGCGGAATTTGCCGATGTTTTTGCAAACTCAATTACCGGTGGTGGCGGAAGCCAGATTGGTATTGGTACCAACTTAGCTACCGTAGCTCAGCAATTCACTCAGGGCAACATTACTTCTACTAACAACTCTTTAGACATTGCAATTAATGGCAACGGGTTTTTCCGTATGTCATCAAACGGCGCGGTTACCTACACGCGTAACGGGCAATTCCAATTAGATAAATTTGGTTACATTGTAGACTCTGCAAGCAAACGCTTAACTGGCTACGCAGCAGATACTAACGGCAACATCTTAAGCGGTGCTGCAGTAGACCTGCAAATCAACACCGCAGATATTCAACCGGTGGCAACCACTGAGATCGAAGGTACGATTAATCTTGATTCCAGAAACAATCCAATGCCTGCTGCGCCTGCATTTGACCCAACCGACCCTACCACTTACAACAACTCAACAGCGGTAACGGTTTATGATAGCCTTGGTAACTCACATACGTTGCAAAACTTCTTCCGCAAAACATCAGCAAACACTTGGCTTGTTTATACAACGGTAGATGGTGCAAATACCCCCACCCCCACCCCACCATCTACAACACCGATTCCAACAGCTCAGATGACTTTCACTGGCACAGGCATTGCACCTACCATTCAGGCATTTAATGCAACTGGAGCAGCAATTGCAGGAACTCCAAGTGTCTCATTTACCCCAATGAACTCTGCTACACCACCAGCTGCGAACGGTGCTGCTGCAGTTACCACCACGATTGATTACTCTAAGAGCACACAATTTGGCTCAGCATTCAGCATCAACAGCTTGTCGCAAGATGGATTTACCTCCGGTCGCTTATCTGGCTTTAACACATCCAGCGATGGCACTATCGTTGGCCGTTATAGCAATGGTCAATCCAAAAACTTAGGTCGAGTAGTACTCTCTAGCTTCACCAACCCTAACGGTTTGCAATCATTAGGCGGCAATGCGTGGTCGGTCAGCGCAAGTTCTGGCCCAGCACTCACTGGCGCACCAGGCAGCGGCCTATTAGGCGTGCTGCAATCATCTGCGGTAGAAGACTCTAACGTGGACTTAACTGCTGAACTTGTGAATATGATTACAGCACAGCGTGTCTACCAAGCGAATGCGCAGACCATTAAAACGCAGGATCAGGTCTTACAAACGCTAGTGAACCTTCGTTAATAGTTAGCCACTAAAGGGAGCGCCGCAATGGATCGCATGATATACACCGCAATGACCGGTGCGAAACATATCCTCGAGAAACAGGCCACAACCAGCCACAATCTGGCCAATGCCACTTCTACTGGCTTTAAATCACAGATAGATGCTTTTAGAGCGGTTCCCGTCATTGGTGAAGGCTTACCCACACGCGCTTTTGTGGTGGACTCTACCAGCGGCAGTGACTTTAACTCAGGTGCAATTCAATCAACCGATCGCAGTCTAGATATTGCAGTCAAAGGTGATGGCTGGCTGACCGTACAGCGTGCAGATGGCTCAGAAGCCTACACTCGTAACGGCTCGCTAAAAACCAGCCCTAACGGCTTGCTACAAACTGCGAACGGACTCACCATCATGGGTGACGGCGGGCCAATTACCATTCCACCTGATGTAGCGGTGAGTATAGGTAAAGATGGCACGGTTTCTACAGTTAACAATTTAACCCTACCCGGCCCTTCTAATATTATAGGTCGCATTAAGCTAGTTAACCCGCCGCAAGCAAATTTAGTACGAGCTGACGATGGTTTATTTACCACCAAAGATGGCAAACCCGCTACGGCAGATGCTAACGTCAGTGTAGTGCAAGGTGCGCTAGAAAGCAGCAATGTGAATGTGGTGGACGCTATGGTCACAATGATTAGCCTGGCTAGGCAGTTCGAAATGCAAATGAAATTGATTCAAACCGCTGAGAATAACGCCAATAAAGCAAGTCAACTCCTGCAATTGACTTAACCGTATATCGGTTATGATGAAACTATTGTAATAATCTGTCAGTACACTTTAGGCAAAAACAGTTAACTATTGGCTGTGATTAAAGGGAAACAAAATGATACGCTCACTATGGATATCTAAAACTGGTCTAGATGCTCAACAGACGCAAATGGACGTGATCTCAAACAACTTGGCCAACGTTAGCACCAATGGCTTTAAAAGATCACGTGCGGTGTTTGAAGACCTGCTATATCAAACCATTAGACAGCCTGGCGCACAAACATCCCAACAAACACAGCTACCTTCCGGCCTGCAATTGGGTACTGGCGTTAGACCAGTGGCTACTGAACGCATTTTTACACAAGGCAATTTACAGCAAACCGGTAATGATAAAGACGTAGCGATCCAAGGTGCTGGTTTCTTTCAAGTTTTACTGCCAGATGGCACAACCGCTTACACAAGAGACGGTGCGTTTCAAGTGGACTTTCAAGGCCAGTTAGTGACGTCTAGCGGCTTTTCTGTACAACCACCAATTACCGTACCAACTAACGCACAAACACTGACCATTGGTCGTGATGGCACCGTATCGGTCACACTAGCTGGCTCTACAGCGGTGACCCAAATCGGTCAATTGCAATTATCTACATTTATTAATCCGGCCGGCTTACAAGGTAACGGTGAAAATTTATATGTTGAAACTGCCGCATCTGGCACGGCTAACGCAAACACACCTGGTACAAACGGCGCTGGCTTACTCACACAAGGCTTTGTGGAAACATCAAACGTTAATGTAGTTGAAGAGTTGGTGAATATGATTCAAACCCAACGTGCATACGAAATTAACAGTAAAGCAATTACGACATCCGACCAAATGCTACAGAAACTAACACAGATGTAAATTTAAACTGGTGATAAAATTAAAGGATCATCTAACAAACTTTAAAAAAGCATATATACAAACCAACATATACAAAGATGCATTTTTAAGGTTTTATTGTCAGAACATCAAGAGGCAATCATGCTGAATACCACGCAAGATAAATTGCTAAACACGACAATCAAACCGGTAGTGAATACAAAAACATACCTAGTGACTGTGAACAATAAATTTAGCCGCAATGTTGCTGCAATATTTGCGGCAACATTACTCTACGGTTGCGCAGTAACGCCCACATCCATCGTCAACCAGCCAACAACAGCGAGAGCGCCCTCAATCGGCAATGCCCCCAATAATAATGGCGGCATTTATAGTGCTTCGTCGTATCGCCCGATGTTTGAAGACCACCGCCCACGCTTTATCGGCGATATTGTGACGATTAATATTACAGAAAACACCTCCGCCACCAAAGCAAATGGTAGCGCCGGCAGCAAGCAAGGCTCTGTAAATTTTGAAACCAACGCAAAACTCGGAGATAACATACCAGTTGTTGGCGGTTTGGTATCACGATTACCATTTGCAAAACTAGGCTCCGCTTCAGCTAGCTCAGATAACTCTTATACAGATGATGCTGCCGCCAATGCAAAAAATGTATTCAGCGGCTCTCTAACCACAACAGTGGTTGATGTACTGCCAAACGGCAATCTGGTTGTAAGCGGTGAAAAACAAGTAGCACTGGATAAAGGCACAGAGTTCATTCGCTTCTCAGGGGTGGTTAACCCAGACACTATTAGCTTAGGCAACACTGTGCCCTCTACCAAAGTTGCTGATGCAAGAATAGAATATAGAACCAACAGTAAAATTGATGGCGCGGCTGTTGCATCAATCTTCGCTCGCTTCTTCTTAAGCGTGAGCCCATGGTAGAAATCATATGGCACAACTATTCAACATGAATGCTTCAACAACACAGATACAACGCTTTCAGCAAGCTGTTAGGAGCTTAGCGTTACCCTGCGCACTACTGGCTAGCTCAATTATATGCATGACAACAGCCACGCTTGCACATGCAGAGCGTCTGAAAGACCTGGCTTCTATTCAAGGCGTACGTACCAACCAGCTCATCGGTTACGGCTTGGTGGTTGGCTTAGATGGTACCGGTGACCAAACCGTACAAACGCCATTTACTGTACAAAGTATTATCAGCATGATGCAGCAAATGGGCGTAAATTTACCACCAGGCACATCATTGCAACTTAAAAACGTAGCTGCCGTCATTGTCACCAGCAGCCTGCCTGCCTTCGCACAGCCTGGGCAAAATTTGGACGTCACTGTCTCGTCCATGGGTAATGCCAAAAGCCTTAGAGGCGGCACACTGCTGATGACCCCATTAAAAGGTGCAGATGGGCAAGTGTATGCAATGGCGCAAGGCAGCTTAGTTGTAGGTGGGGTTGGCGCATCGGCCAACGGCGCACAAACCCAAGTCAATCACTTGAGCGTAGGTAGAATTACTGCTGGCGCAACAGTTGAGCGTGCTGTGCCATCCAATATCAGCCAGAACAATACATTTAACCTAGAGTTAAAAGACTCAGACTTCTCCACCGCATCATTAGTGGTAGACGCTATAAACCGCCAGTTTGGTCAAAATACGGCACTTGCACAAAATGGTCGCGTGATTCAAATCAACCCGCCGGCAAATTATAGCCGTGTTGCATTTTTAGCAGCCCTAGAGAGCCTAAATGTAGCGCCAGCAGCAAGTTATGCAAAAGTGATTGTCAATGCGCGTACCGGCTCGGTGGTGATGAATCAGACGGTAACACTTGAAAGCTGCGCAGTATCACATGGCAATTTAACTGTCACTATCAATACCGACCCTGTAATCAGCCAACCAGGTGCATTAGCAAGTGGTCAAACTGTTGCAACAGCACGTTCTGAAATCGATATAAAGAAAGACCCAGGACAAGTAGTTAAACTGGACAGTGGCGCAAATCTCTCTGATGTGGTGAAAGCATTAAACGCTATTGGTGCGACCCCTCAAGACTTACTGGCAATATTACAGGCAATGAAAGCAGCTGGCTCACTGCGTGCCGAGCTAGAAGTCATTTAATCACCAGCAAGCCATGACTAACAACATCAACACCAATAATAGCAATATCACCAACAAAGCAGATTTGTCAGGCAATCTTGCGATTGATGCAAATAGCCTAAATAACCTGAAACAAGCAGCAAAAGAAAATTCGCCTGAGGCAATCAAAGGCGTAGCTAAGCAATTTGAAGCTATTTTCATGAACATGATGCTAAAAAGCATGCGTGATGCAACGCCGCAAGATAGCTTATTAGATAACGACCAAAGCCGCACGTTTATCAGCATGCTAGACCAACAGCTGACTAGCAATCTCTCAAATAAAGGCTTAGGCTTAGCAGACGTGCTTGCAAGGCAATTGAGCAAAAATGGCTACGGCACAAATAGCGCGCTTGAGCAGGCAGTAGATAACAATACAGCTCCTACGGATAAACAATCCGGATTGAATGAAAACTTAATTAGCAATCCGTTTCTCAATCAAGCACAGATTGCACTGCAACAAAATGCTAGTCGTTTAGGTCGAACCACTAAAGACGCTTCTGAGTTTAAACCACTCAGTGACGACAGTAGCGCTGACAGCTTCCAAAGAAAAATGGCTCAACATGCTGAAGCTGCCAGCCGAGCTACTGGCATCCCTGCCAACTTAATGCTGGGTCAAGCCGCACTGGAAAGTGGATGGGGCAAGCGCGAGCTTAAAGCTGCAGACGGCACTGCAAGCAACAACCTATTCGGCATCAAGGCCACTGGCAACTGGAGCGGTAAGGTCGTCGAAGCTGTGACTACAGAGTATGTAAATGGTATTAAACAAAAGCGCATAGAGAAATTTCGCGCATACGATAGCTACGCAGATTCATTTAAAGATTTTGCTAACCTAATGCGTAATACTCCGCGCTATGAAAACGTAATGGCCAACTTGGATAACGTGCAAGGCTACGCAAAAGCCATGCAAAAAGCAGGATACGCAACCGATCCAAATTATGCAGAAAAACTCACAAACGTGATTAAAAAAGTGTCATCATCATAAAAAGTAATCACCATCCATGGCCTAAAGTTTTAACATTTGATGCCGTCATACAATATATGAAATTAGTTAAAGTGAGACGCTACCATGGCCTCTAACATCTTAAATATCGGGAAAAGTGCCCTTGCTGCTGCACAGGTTGGCATCAGCACGACTGGTCACAATATCGCAAATGCGTCAACACCAGGCTACTCAAGACAAGTAGTGGTGCAAGCTGCTGCGCAATCACAAAACTTCGGATATGGTTTTGTTGGCCAAGGCACTGAAATTGCTTCAGTAACCAGGATTTTTAATGACATCTTAGCGGCACAGGCCGTGCGCAGTCAGTCTAACAGCTCAAGCGCTAATACTTACCTATCACAAATGACATCTATCAACGATATGTTGTCCAACTCGACCGCTGGCCTTAACCCGGCAATGAGTGATTTTTTTGGGGCGGTACAAAAATTAAGTGCAAATCCGAGTGATGTTCCTACTCGCCAGTCCATGCTGTCATATGCACAATCTCTTGCGAGCCGCTTCCAGACCACCAATAATCGCCTAAATGAAATCCGCGACAGTGTTAACACGCAACTGACATCTAGCGTAAGCCTTGTTAATACCTATGCAACACAAATTGCTGGGCTAAACGATGTAATTGAAAAAGCCGTCAGTGCAAACGGTAGCACGCCTAACGACTTAATGGACCAAAGAGATCAACTGGTCTTAGAATTAAGCAAGCAAATCAAAACTACCGTCGTGTCTCAAGGGCAAGGTGGCTATAACGTATACGTAGGCAACGGCTTACCATTGGTTGTGGGTAAAGAAACCTTTAACATCCTGACAACCCCCTCACCTACTGACCCTAGCCGCCTTGAAGTTGCATACCAATCTAACAATAAAACAACTGTACTTGGCACCAATAGCTTACCGGGCGGGGTCATCGGTGGTTTATTGCAATTCCGAGCAGAATCTTTAGACCCTGTACAAAATCAAATAGGTCAGATTGCAGTAGTGTTGGGCGATACTTTCAACTCACAGCTTATGCAGGGTTTTGACTTAGACGGCAACCTTGGGTCAGCGCTGTTTAGCATCCCTGACCCCTTGGTCAACTCAAATGCATACAACTCAGGCCCTACCACAACGCCAGCAAATGCAACTCCGGCGGAAGTGGCTGCCAAGATAGTGGATGCTAAAGCGCTGACCACCAGTGACTACAAACTACAGTATGACGGCACTAACTATAGTGTTACAAGGTTAAGTGACAACACAACGCAAAACTTTAGCAGCCTGCCTGCAAATATAGATGGCTTAACGATTAGCCAGACTTCAGGCACCATGTTGGCTGGTGATAACTTTTTAATCAAACCAACGCAAAATGCTGCAACTAAACTTACATTAGCAATTACGGATGCAAGAAAGCTTGCTGTTGGCGGTAGCATACTCAGCTCCAGTGCCAATGTAGCTAATACAGGCTCAGCCAGCATTAGTAGCCCAGTTGCTAGCAGCACATATGCATCAAGCCCTATCGCCAGCCCATTTAATGTTACGTATAATGCCGGCGCACCTAACACGCTGACTGGCTTTATTGCGACAGAACCAGTGACTGTCACTTCTAACGGAACATCGGTCACTTATGCGGCAGGCGCACCTGTTACGTTTATTAACGGCGCAACAATCAGTACTGCTGGTGTAAGTTTTGTGATTTCAGGAACGCCAAGCAATGGTGACCAATTTACAATCACTCCAGGCAGTGCTACTGGCCCTAGTGACAATACTAACGGCTTATTACTAGCCAAGTTACAAAACGCTGACACCATTACCGGCAACAAGAGTTATTCAGACGCTTTTGGCCAAATGGTCAATGGCGTGGGCAACAAGACGCGCGAACTCAATATATTAAGCGTATCAGAGGGTCAAGTACTGGAGCAAATTAATGCCTCAGTTCAGTCCGAGTCTGGCGTGAATCTAGACGAAGAAGCAACCAATCTGATACGTTACCAGCAGGCTTATCAAGCTGCAGGTAAAATGATGCAAATTGCGAGTCAACTATTTGATGTGCTATTGCAACTTGGCACCTAGTCAATAGCTTAAGGAGTTACCATGCGAATCAGCACCAATACTATATATCAATCCGGTATTTCCAAAATATCGAACTTGCAATCAGAGCAAACTAAACTGATGCAACAAATATCTACTGGGCAACGCATTGCCTCACCTTCAGATGACCCTGTGGGCGCAGCAAGAGCGTTAGAGATTGCACACGCGAAAAGTGTCAATTCAAAATTTGCAGATACCAGACAAACCGCTCAGCTCAAACTTAACTCTTTAGAGTCAAACCTAACTAGCGTAACAAACATGATGATTTCAATACAATCATCACTAGTTTCAGCAGGCAATGCTACCTACTCTGACTTGGAGCGAGGCTTTATTGCGGCAGATTTGAAAACAACGCTAGATGGTTTGGTTGGCCTCGCTAATACAAAAGACGCTTCAGGCAATTATTTATACGCTGGGTTTCAAACTGACACAGCGCCATTTGTTGCCAATGCCACTGGCGCTGCATATGTAGGTGACAGCAACAATCAATTGCTGCAAGTGGATGCAGAGCGACAAATGGTAGTAAACGCCACAGGAGATGATGTATTTAAAGCTGGCGGTAATGATGTGTTTGCCACCTTGCAAAACTTGATCACCTTATTAAATACACCATTAACACCTGCAAACCAAGCGGCCTTTTCCACCGGGATTGCCACTGGTCTTAGCAGCATGCGACAAGGTTTAGATAATGTACTCACAGTACGTGCTAGCATTGGCTCAAGACTAAACGAGCTAGACCAATTGGACATTTCTGGTAGTGATTTAGACTTACAATACAGCAAGTCCTTATCTGAAATTCAAGATTTAGACTATGCAGCAGCGTTGTCTGATTTATCTAAAAACCAGACAATTATGGAAGCTGCACAAAAGTCATTTGTGGCAACAACCAATTTATCTTTGTTTAATTTTATTTAAGTTACACTTAAACTTAAGAAGTCACTTCTCATTTAAAGCCTATGCATTAGGCTTTAAATGAACTTCAAGTTACTCTAGTTCCTGCTAAAGCACGTGTCAATCAACCCTAAAGTAATGTCATCATATTGGCTGTATAGCCATAATAAAACCACTCAGCACCTATTTTCTCTCAGTATACTTAGGCACAGCGACTTGCATCATATTCTCTGTGCCTTGCTCAATAAATTTCACAATAGGCTGTAGCATACTGGTTAGTGATAATGCCACCACCACAAAACCCATACTCAACGTAATTGGAAAGCCAATCCCAAATAAGTTAAGTTGCGGCGCAGTACGCGTTAATATACCTAATGCCATATTAGTAATCAGCAACGCGCATACAGCAGGCAATGCCAGCATTAAACCCGCACTAAAAATAGTGCTACCCCATGACGCAATTTGCATGAAATCAATGCCTGCTCCACCTAGTGTTATCGGCATGGTGGTAAAACTTTGAGCCATCGCTGTCACAATAATTAAATGTCCATCCAAGCTTAAAAAAATAAGCATGGCAAGCAGCACTAAAAGCTGATTTAAAGCAGTTGACTGACCATTTGTTTGAGGGTCAAAAAACTGCGCGAAACCTAAGCCCATGGTCAAGCCAATTAGTTGCCCAGCTAAGTCCACTGCAGAAAAGACCATCCGCATACTAAATCCGATGGCAAACCCAATAATCATCTGCTGGACTAGCACCAGTAAACCATCTAATGAGAAGACTTCAAATTGAGGAATAGCCGGAATGGTGGGGACAATGATAATCGTAAGCAGGACACTCAAACCCACTTTAACGCGATTTGGTATCGTAGTGTGGCTAAAAATAGGTACGATCGCAACAACGGCTAAAATACGAGTAAGTGGCCATAATAACGTGATCACCCACGTTTGTAGAAATTCACCACTAAATGTAATCATGATTTAAAAGCGATGACTGCCAGCCAGCGTTAATTGGCCATAGCCGGTATGCTCGTAAATACCAAATGCATATAGTCAACCATCGTGCTTAGCATCCATGGGCCAGCAAACATCAGCGCTACAAACACACCTACAAGTTTAGGAATAAAAGACAAGGTTTGCTCATTAATTTGGGTTGCCGCCTGAAAGATGCTGACTAACAAGCCTATCGCCAATACAGTGAGCAATATAGGGGCAGCAATCATTAAAGTGATGCCCATTGCATCTCTACCTAACGTCATTACACTTTCTGGCGTCATTAGATACTCCTCGCTACTTTAGCTTTATTAAATGTCAACACGGCTAATAAAAACTTTCCACTAGTGAGCCAAGTATTAATTGCCAACCGTCCACCAATACAAACAGCATAAGCTTAAATGGCAGTGCCACAATGGCAGGAGATACCATCATCATCCCCATAGACATCAGCACGCTTGCAACCACCATATCAATAATTAAAAATGGGATAAATATGGCAAAACCAATCTGAAAAGCTGTTTTTAGCTCACTGGTAACAAATGCCGGCACCAGCACTTTAAGTGGCACTTGATCAGGGGTTTCAATTTTCTCGACCTCTGCCATTTTTACAAACAGGGCAAGATCACCCTCTCGCGTTTGTTTGAGCATAAAATCTTTAAGTGGCGCGACGCCTTTATCCATTGCTTCCTGCATTGAGATTTGATTTTCAGATAACGGCTTATATGCATCCACATAAATCTTATCAATTACCGGTGACATCACAAAAAAGGTGAGAAATAAAGCCAGACCAATCATCACTTGATTAGGTGGGACAGACTGTGTACCTAATGCCTGACGCAACAATGAAAGCACGATGATAATACGCGTAAAACCCGTCATCATTAACACGATGGCAGGTAAGAATGTGAGCGATGTGAGTAAGATTAAGGTTTGTAAACTTAATGTGTAGTCTTGGCCGCCACCTGCACTTGGCGTAGCGTTTACTAAAGGTAAAGCATTTGCAGCTAATACTGAAAATGGTAGTAACACCAAGCCTAGAAAAAACAACCCCTTTAAACAGACCGCCCAACTTTTAACCATTAGTTTTCTCAGTAAATTTACTTGCCGAATTCTTTAAAATTTTTCCAAACGATAAAGCAAGTGTCCCTGCGGTGCTAGCCTGTGCATCTGCATTAACTTTTACGCTATCTGCTTTATCATCATTTGTGGCAACACCCTTTTCTAAGTTAGCAATGGCACTCACATGCCCTGGCGCCACACCCACTACTAGCCATCGATCACCAAGCTCCAATACGACCACGCGCTCACGCGTACCTACGCTGGCACTGCCCACAACATGAATGGCTGACTGCTGATGACCAATACCAGGCAACATGCGCTTCACAAGGTACGCTACCCCTGCCATAACGCCTAATACTAATATAAGCCCTAGCATCATCTTAAGCAGACCACCCGTAGGCGAAGCCTTGGCTATCGGCTCTGCAGCGCACGCTAAACTAGAGGCCCAATAAAGCATGGGGATAAATAATAATTTAAACTTCATTGGGTTCAGCAGTTTCTAGGTTCTTGGTTTAATAAAAGATAATTAACGATTAATTTTCCGTATGCGTTCCGCAGGCGTAATAATATCTGTTAAACGAATACCAAATTTGTCATTAACTACAACCACCTCGCCCTGCGCAATTAAACAGCCATTCACCAACACATCCATGGGCTCACCAGCCATGCCATCCAGCTCAACAACTGACCCCTGAGCAAGTTGCAACAAGTTTTTAATCGCGATTTTAGTACGGCCTAGTTCCACGGTAAGCTGTACCGGAATATCCAAAATGAAGTCAATGTCGTTCTGAGTTTCGTGCAATTTATTCTTCGCTGTAAATTCTGTAAACACTTGAGCCTTCTCAGCTTTATCAGCCTGTAACGCTGAGGCCTGCTCATTCATTGCATCACCCCAATCATCCGCCGCAGTCTCAGACGATGCCTGTTCTGCCATTGCTGCGCCCCAATCATCTTCAGCGATGGCATCAATACCGCTCTCATCCACTGGATCAGTCGCCATAAGGTTCTCCTTTAATATATTCTGTAGAGTTTGATCTCAAAAGTTTCTCAACGCGCAATGCATATTGCCCATTAAACAATCCGTATTTACAAAGCATGACGGGCACACCATCTACTTTAGCCTCGATGGAGTCCTCCATACTAATGGGAATCACATCGCCAACTTTCATGTTGAGAACTGCACCCAAACGCATATCTGTTGTCGCTAAATCTGCAACAATTTCAATTTCAGCTGCTTGCACTTGTTGAGTCATGAGTTTAACCCAACGCTTATCGGCACCAAGGACTTCGCCCTGTAATGGCGAAGTTAATAAATCACGAATAGGCTCAACCATAGAGTAAGGCATGCAAAAGTGAATTTCACCGCTCGCAGGGCCAAGCTCCACATTAAAGGTAGTCACAACAACTACCTCATTTGGTGTTGCGATATTGGCAAACTGTGTATTCATTTCTGAACGTAAATACTCAAACTCTATGGGATACACTGGCTCCCATGATTTTGCATATGTTTCAAAAACAATAGCCAAAATACGTTGGATAATCCGCTGCTCAGTCTGGGTGAAATCCCGACCCTCTACACGCGTATGGAACCTGCCATCACCGCCAAACATATTATCAACAACCAAAAAGACTAAGGTTGGATCAAACACCATCAGCGCAGTACCGCGTAATGGCTTCATTTGCACTAGGTTTAAATTGGTAGGGACAACTAAATTACGAATAAAGTCGCTATATTTGGTAATACGCACAGGGCCAACAGAGACTTCAACTGTCCGCCTTAAAAAGTTAAATAGCTCAATACGCACAAGACGAGCGAAGCGCTCATTAATAATCTCCAGCGTAGGCATACGCCCACGCACGATACGCTCCTGCGTAGCTAGGTTATAGTCACGAACACCTTCGGCTTCAGAGGTGGACTTATCATCCTCATTATCTCCCCCTACACCTTTTAACAGTGCATCAACTTCGTCTTGTGATAAAAACTTATCGGCCATAATTTATATTTAATGCAGATTACTGAACCACAAAGGAAGTAAAAAATACATCTAAGACCTCTTGCGGCTTAGCGTTAGGTGCAAAAGGTTTTTTCACCTCTGCGATAATTTCATTGCTCAAATCCTGCTTGCCTTCAACAGTAGATATCTCTGCCGCACTTTTACTGGTTAACAACAACAATAAGCGGTTTTTAACTGCAGGCATATGTAATTTAATTGCCTCGGCAGCCTCAGCACTAGCAACTTGCAGAGAAATGTCCACTTGCAAGAACTTCTCATCCGGGTCTGGCTGTAAATTAACGGTGAATGTGTCTAAAGTTAAGAAAACAGGTGCTTTCGCTGGTTCTTCTTTTTTCACTTCTTCTTTTTTTGTGTGTGATTTTTGTTGGGTAAAAAACCATGCCGCACCACCGCCACCTAATGCTAATACAACAGCGGCAATGATAATGATAAGCTTTTTCTTGGAGGCTGGAGCCGCTTCTTCTGGTGCTTGTACTGGATCTTGAGCCATTAACTTTTCCTTTAATTTAACTTAGGTTGCATATTATGCAATCATAGCTATGTTATGGCTACATTATGCAAAAAAATTAAACTACAAGATACAGGAATTAAAGAGAAAAAAGTGTTTTAGATCACTATTTAACTGAATACAGCGGTTACGGGTGTAATTACCCTTAAGCAAAGGTATCAACCAGCCCATCAGATACGCGCACACTCACTTTGGCATGACTGTCACTCTCTACAGCTTTTGTATTTGCTTGGTTTTTTGCGCCTTCAAATACTCGGCCTTGTGCAGCCTGCTGAAACTCCTGCTGCGATTGTTGACTGGTACTTACATTGGCCTGACCCAATTGAATACCAGACTCATTCATTTTTTCGCGTAAGTGCGACATACCGCTCTCAAGCGCTTTTCTTACCTCATCATTATCGGAGATAAATGTAGTATCTGCTTGATCGTTATGCACATTAATCACAACTTTTAATGGGCCTAAATCCGGCGGATTTAATGTAAGCGAGGCAGATTGCTGCCCATTACCGACCATCCATACTACTTTTTGACTAATAGCTTGATCCCAGCCTGTCTTACCTGGGTAAACATTAATGACATTCGCACTCGCTAATTGCTGTGCCGCAACATTGTTGTTATTTTGCACCGTACTAGTTGATGCAGCCTGCACTTGCGCCACGTTAGGCGCAGCATCCTTGACTAGTAAATCTTTAGCTGGCAAGTCTTTGGCAACATTAGCCATAGCTTTACTAAAAGTAGATTCATCAGCCGCTGACTTCATATCAGGCTTAGCTGTTAGAACATCAGCTAAGCTTTCACCCTGAGGTTTAGCACTAGTATCGGCATCCGTCGCAGACTGCTGCAATTGTGACTGGGCTGATGCAGCTACGTTGTTAAATGTAGCTAAGAGATTCTTTTGCTGCATAGCAGCATCTGTACTGGTCGACACAGCACCACTAGCTTCTGTCGCTGCTGACACTCGTCCATTATTTGCAGCGTTTTGCAAACCCGGAGCAATGCCTAATGATGAAATCAATTCAGTGACAATAGCTTCTTTATTTTCAGTGCCAGCAGGTAGCGTGGCTGACGGCTGATTTTTAGCATCAACCAAGCCAGCTTGGTTAGCCATATCACGTGCAGCATCTAGTTGTTTATTTAAATCAGCTAAGAAAGAAGCATCAATCGGTGCATTGTTTGAATCTTTACCTGCCTGAGCCGCTTGATCAGCCTCAGACGAATCTTTTACAGACGAGTTTTGTTGTGCCATTTTTTTTGCAGATTCAGCACTATTATCCGGCTTAACTTGCGTTTGGGTTTGCTTAGCTCTAACTTGCTTGTTCAGCTCAGCTTGAAAAGTTGCTTTAGCATTTTCTGTGGATGACTTATTTACAGGTGATCTATTTTTGCTCGCGACATCAGCCAAATTTAGCGCTTTTGTTTGCGTTACTGGTGTTGGTAATGACTGCATGATAATCCACCTATTAAATACATAGTTACATATTAAACTTAGGCATCATGATTCAATTCATTGATATGAGCACTAAATCATTGCCAGTTCCACAAATTTAACGCTTGGTACGTGTCATTCGTGTTGCAAATTCATCCATCAATTTCTGATCTCTTTTTTGCTCAACTTTGGCGACGCGTTTATCCGAACGTGAAATCAACACATCGTAAGATAGCTTTTTGCGCTGGCTTTCTTGCCACAACGTACGGTGCACCTTGACCTGCTGCTGCGCAATCAGCACTACATCTTTCTGACCTGCAATGGCATGATCAAGTTTCTTAAAGAAATTTTGAAAATTTTGATACGCCTCAGCAGTCATACCTTTAGTGAGGTTCGCTGCCAAATTATCTTGATAACCTTGACGATACTCCAGCAACATATCGTACTTTCCCTGTGCCTCATCAACAAGCTTCATGGCTTTAGCTAATGCTTCCGTTGCCAATTCAACTTCCTTGGCTGCAATTTCTTCTAACATTTTTAACACATTGCTAGATTTTGTCGTCATAAGAGGCTCCTAGTAATACTCGCTTAGGGTAATGTCTAACAATCAACTTAATGGAACGCCGTGCATGACTGCTGCTAAAAACTGCAAACTCTCGTCCCAGCCAGAACGCTCCGCAACATCTTGCTGCAAAAGTCTCTCTATTAACTCATGCTTAGAAATCGCCATATCCAACACCGCATCACTGCCAGCTTCATAAGCACCTACGTTAATTAAATCCACACTACGTGCATAACGTGAGTTTAGCTGCTTTAATTTACGGGCTAATTTTTGATGCTCAGGGCTAGTAATATTATGCATTGCACGGCTAATCGACTGCTCAACATCAATCGCTGGGTAATGCCCGCTCTCAGCCAAGCTACGGCTTAATACGATATGACCATCTAAAATTGCGCGCGCAGCATCTGCAATTGGGTCTTGTTGATCATCACCTTCTGTCAGCACTGTATAAAAAGCGGTAATCGAGCCCTCACCCCTGCGGCCATTGCCAGCACGCTCTACCAATGCCGGTAGCTTGGCAAATACTGAAGGCGGGTAACCTTTAGTAGCAGGTGGCTCACCAATCGCTAGGGCAATTTCACGCTGTGCCATTGCATAGCGCGTTAACGAATCCATAATCAACAGTACGTTTTTACCCTCGTTACGAAAGCTTTCTGCAATAGTGGTTGCATAACTTGCACCCTGCAAACGCATCAAAGCCGGGGCATCAGCGGGCGCTGCCACCACCACTGAGCGCGCTAGGCCTTCTGGCCCTAAAATCTGCTCAATGAACTCCTGCACCTCGCGCCCACGCTCACCGATCAAGCCCACCACAATCACATCGGCAGTGGTATAGCGCGCCATCATACCTAGCAGTACACTTTTACCGACACCAGACCCCGCAAAAAGCCCCATCCGCTGACCACGTCCAACCGTCAACATACTGTTGATTGCTCGAACGCCAACATCCAAAACATCTTCTATAGGCGCGCGCATTAGTGGGTTCATTGGCCGGGCATTTAATGCAGAGCTTTGGCTTGAATTAATAGCACCCAAATCATCTAACGGATTACCTGCACCATCGACCACCCTGCCCAGCAAGTCAGCACCCACAGGTAAATGTCTCGCCCTATCCGTAGCACGGCGACGCGGCGGCTGGCCATGATGTGGCTTGGGCAAACTCTCTGCAATTTCTAATGCAAACACTTTTGCGCCTGGCGTAATGCCATCTACACTGCTTTGTGGCATTAACAACATACGCTCACCGTCGAAGCCAACCACTTCAGCCTCCACTCGCCTACCCTCTACCAATGGAACATAGCAAGCACTGCCGATTGGCAACTTAATGCCGACTGCTTCCATGACAAGGCCTGTAAGCTTAACGATACGTCCGGCAATCTCCAACGGCTCAACAATACGTAATATTTCTTTACAATCACGAATATGATTACGCCAGCGCTGCTGATGCACATTTAAATGCTTACTTTCAGCAACCTCCAGCACCTCATCACTCATGGTAGTAGCCAATCATTATTCTGCGCTAACGCCTCGGTAATTCTTTTCCAACGTGTGGCATTAGTTGCGTCTACTTGATTTGCACCGGTCTCCACTAGGCAACCACCGCGCTCTATACTGCTATCTTCATGTATTTGCCAATGGTCATTGGCAATTTCGTCCGCCATGTGTTCTCGCAATAAGTGCATGTCATCATGGTGGACTAAAATTCTAGCTGGCCGCTGAATTTGCGGTAAATAATGAATCGCATCCAATACAACGGGAAGTAAAACTTTCTCATCTACGTTCAACTTAACCTTCAGCATAGACTTTGCAATATCCAGCGCCAAAGAAAGCACGTCTTCAGCAATTTGCTCGTCAGAATTTTCCAGTGCATTACTAAATGCATTCATGAGCGTTAAAAATTGCTCTCTTTCGACTTGTGCCAACTCTTTAGCCTGAGCCATCCCTGCGGCAAAGCCCTCTTGCATGCCTTTATTGTAGGCATCTTTACGAGTCGCTTCAAAAACCAACGCTATATCTGCAGGATTAGCAGATGACACTTCCTTTTTCTTAGTCTGACCAGCTGCAACCATCCCTCTGCCGCGATGATCAAGGTCTGAAAATGAAGCCATTTCCCAGCGCTCATAAGCACTCTGCTGTTCTTTAGGTATATTGGTATTAGCCATGGATGGCTGCCTTATACATATTGATCATCGCCACCTTTACCCGCCAACTGAATTTGCCCCTCATCAGCGAGTCTACGCACAATTTGCAGTATTTGCTTTTGCTGCGCCTCAACCTCTGAAAGCTTCACAGGCCCTTTGGACTCCAAATCTTCACGCATCATTTCAGCAGCACGAGATGACATATTTTTAAATATTTTCTCGCGCATTTCTTCGGTAGTGCCTTTAAGCGCAATAATGAGTGTTTCCGACTGCACTTCTCTCAACATAACCTGAATGCCTTTATCATCAATATCCATGATGTTATCGAACACAAACATCTCATCCATAATGCGCTGAGCCATCTCGTCATCGTAATTCTTAAGGCCCTCTAGCACAACAGCCTCAGTTTCGCCATTCATGAAGTTCATGATATTGGCAGCAACCTTGACTCCACCCATGGTTTGTTTCTTAATGTTTTCATTGCCTGTAAGCAACTTTGTCATCACGTCATTCAGTTCGCGTAGTGCGACTGGTTTAACGCCATCGAGTGTTGCAATGCGGAGCATCACATCTTGGCGTAAACGATCAGTAAAATGACCAAAAATTTCAGCCACTTGGTCTGGCTCTAAATGCACTAAAATTGTGGCAATAATCTGTGGATGTTCATTCTTAATAAACTCTGCAACCGTATGTGCATCCATCCATTTTAAACTCTCGATACCGCTAGCGTCTCGCGTTTGTAGAATACGGTTTAATAGACTAGAAGCTTTATCGTCACCTAACGCCTTCGTTAATACAGAGCGAATATACTCATCAGAATCTAAGCCTAAATTACTGCTCATCTCTGCCTCTGCAAGAAACTCACTCACCACGGTTTCTACTTGCTCACGACCTACAGACTTTAAGGTTGCCATTGCAGCACCCAACTTTTGCACTTCTTTAGGACTCAGAAACTTCATCACCTCTGCCGCTTCATCCTCCCCCAAAGCCAGCATTAGCACTGCACTTCTCATTACACCTGCATCACTCATCTTTTATTACTCGTTTCCATTGGTCCAGTTAGCCACCACACTCGCAACCATCCTAGGGTTATCTTTTGCGATTTGCTTAGCAGTTTCTATTTTTTGCGTATAAGCTGGCTTATCTGCCGCACTACTACCGTCTGCACTAATATTCACTACGGCATCAGGCGCCTCGCCTTGGCTAGCTGCTGCTTTAGCAGGCGTAGTTAATTTATTTAACAATGGTTTTAAAGCTTTGCGGTAAATAATAAAGAGTGCGATTACACCAACCAAAAAGCGCAATACATCTTTAGCATTTTCAATCACGCGCGGGTTCTCCCAAAGTGGAATTGCTGGCAGCACTTCCTGTGGCTCACCTGCAAATGGTGTGTTTACAATAGCCAATGAATCTCCGCGCTCTTTATTAAAGCCCATCGCCTGCATTGCAAGGTCATTGATCTGCGTTTTTTCAGCCGCAGTTAAAGCCCTATAGCTGACCTTACCCGTTTTCTTATCTACCACAGGCATGTTATTAACAACCACGGCAACATTCAGGCGTTTAACACCCCCCATCGGCTGCTGCCTATAACTCACTGTTTTATCCACTTCATAGTTGGTGGTAAGGTTCTTCTCAGTGTTGGTTGGCGGTGCGCTATTGGCAGGCTGACCATTGGCGTCAGCATTGGTAGCTTCTGTTGTAATTGGTGCGGTAGCGGCTGGTGGTGGCTGGTTAGAAAGTGCACCAGGAACGCCAGCAGCCTCTCCATTAGCAGACTTAGTTTCATTACTTTGCATACTGCGTACAGCCGCAGCATCCGGCTGCTGATTCGGCTTATAAGTCTCAGCCGCTTGCTCTTGAACAGAAAAATCAATTTCAGCACTAGCTTCCGCACGCACATTCTTAGGCCCAACAATTGGGCTGATAATTGACTCAACGCGCTTTACTATGCTTTGCTGAATCTCTTCAACATATTTTAGCTGCTCTGGGTCTAAGTTCTTTGCACCCATTTTTTTAGTTGTATCTGAAAGTAAGTTACCATTTTGATCGACCACGGTAACGTTAGTTGTAGGCAAATTAGGGACGCTACTCGCAACCAAATGCACAACAGCGCTTACCTGCTGCGCATCTAGCGTTCTACCAGGGCGGAGGTTTAATAATACAGAAGCAGTAGGTTTTTGCTGATCACGGACAAACACGGATGGCTTAGGTATTGCTAAGTGGATTCTTGCGACTTCTACTGCCGCGATAGACTGAATACTGCGTTCAAGCTCGCCTTCTAGGCCACGCTGAAAGTTAACCTGCTCAACAAACTGTGACACGCCAAACTTTTGATTCTCTAACAACTCAAAGCCGATATTCCCGCCTTTAGGCAATCCGTCTGCCGCCAATTTCAATCGCACCTGATGCACCTGTGCGGCTGGCACCATAATGGCTGTGCCACTATCAGAGAATTTATAAGGTACATTCAATTTCTCTAGCGCAGCCACAATGGCCCCGCCATCTTTATCGGTGTAATTAGAGAATAACACCCGATAATCTGGCTGCTGACTCCACAACCAAAACACGACCATCACAGCTACGACAGCAGCAATCCCTGCTACTAAGAGCAATTTACCTCCCATCTGGGCGAACACACCAGTACTACCTTCATTCGCCAGGGCGGCGTCAGCTGCTGCCATTTAATTTCTCCATTAGACTTCTAAACACATTACTACAAATCAATGCGGTTTAACCACAAGTTAAACCATATTATGCCAATTCCATATTACATCTAACCCACGAATAGAGTGATTTTACTCTTCTTATTTACCAACTTGGTATTTGAATTAAATGTTACATTAGCAATGAGAAATTTTAGGTTAGATATTAACAGGAGGTCAATCATGAAGGCAGGTGGTATTGATTCAAGCAGAATAGAGTCTATGCTTGCGCAAATGAGGGCTGCAGCACAACGTCC
>Ga0208397_100019_pt1 | contig 70957 bp, 66 predicted proteins | sample LakWasMe76_LOW10_2_FD_183904 | JGI IMG/M metagenome (GOLD analysis project Ga0208397, IMG submission 183904) | Freshwater sediment methanotrophic microbial communities from Lake Washington under simulated oxygen tension - Sediment Metagenome... | ecosystem: Environmental > Aquatic > Freshwater >...
TTAAAATCGCCGCCTTTCAATGAACTGGTAGCAAGACAATGTCTCGTAATTTAAGAAATATCGCAATTATTGCCCACGTTGACCATGGTAAAACAACTATGGTTGATAAACTTCTACATCAAGCAGGTACATTTACATCTCACCAGACAGTGTCTGAGCGTGTGATGGACAGTGGCGATATTGAAAAAGAACGTGGCATTACCATTTTGGCAAAAAACACTGCGCTGAACTATGAAGGTACACATATTAATATCGTGGATACTCCAGGCCATGCCGACTTCGGTGGTGAAGTAGAGCGCGTATTAGGTATGGTGGATGGCGTGGTATTGCTAGTGGATGCTGTAGAAGGTCCAATGCCGCAAACACGTTTCGTAACGAAAAAAGCATTAGCTTTAGGTTTGAAGCCTATTGTAGTAATTAATAAAGTTGACCGTCCAGGTAGCCGTCCAGACTGGGTGATTGACCAAACATTTGATTTGTTCGCTAATTTAGGTGCAACAGATGAGCAGTTAGATTTCCCAGTTGTTTTTGCATCAGCATTGAATGGTTTTGCAACTTTAGATATGAGCGTAGCTAGCGATAATATGCGCCCATTGTTTGAAACGATTTTAAGCCACGTAGAGTGTCCAGCAGGCGACAGCAGTGCACCATTGCAAATGCAAATTTCTGCACTAGATTATTCTACTTACACTGGCCGTCTTGGTGTTGGCCGTGTACGTAACGGTAAAATCAAGCCTGGTCAGGTTGTTGTGGTGATGAACGAAGGCAACCAAGTTGCACAAGGCCGTATCAACCAAGTGTTAGGTTTTAGAGGTCTTGAGCGTGTGCCAGTGGAAGAAGCTGAAGCAGGCGATATCGTGATTATTTCTGGTCTTGATGATATTGGTATCGGTTTCACTATTTGTGACCGTGAAAACCCAGTAGGTTTGCCACACTTAGGCGTGGATGAACCAACATTGACCATGGACTTTATGGTGAACACTTCACCATTAGCGGGTACAGAAGGTAAGTTTGTGACTTCACGTCAAATCCGTGACCGTTTAACTAAAGAGTTGTTAGTTAACGTGGCGTTGCGTGTTGAAGATACACAAGATGCTGACGTGTTCCGCGTTTCTGGCCGTGGTGAGTTGCACTTGACGATTCTTCTAGAAAATATGCGTCGCGAAGGTTTTGAGATGGCTGTAGGTAAGCCACGAGTGGTGTACCGTGAAATCAATGGTGAAAAGTGTGAGCCATATGAAATCTTGACGGTAGACGTTGAAGATGAAAACCAAGGTGGCGTGATGGAGGAGTTAGGTCGCCGTCGTGGTGAAATGCAAAACATGGAGTCTGATGGTAATGGCCGTACGCGTTTAGAGTACAAAATTCCAGCACGTGGTTTGATCGGTTTCCAAGGTGAGTTCTTAACCTTAACGCGCGGTACTGGCTTAATGGCACATATTTTTGATGAATATGCACCTGTTAAAGCTGATATGCCTGGTCGTCGCAACGGCGTATTGATTTCTGCTGAGCAGGGTGAAGCTGTGGCTTATGCACTGTGGAAGCTACAAGACCGTGGTCGTATGTTCTCAGTACCTGGCGACAAGCTATACGAAGGTATGGTAATTGGTATTCATAGCCGTGATAACGATTTGATCGTTAATCCAGTTAAAGGTAAACAATTAACTAACGTGCGTGCATCTGGTACTGATGAAGCTGTGCGCTTGATTCCACCAGTTGCCTTGTCTTTAGAGTCTGCAGTTGAGTTCATTGATGATGACGAATTGGTAGAAATTACACCGAAGAGCATTCGTATCCGTAAACGTTACCTGCTTGAGCATGAGCGTAAACGTGCATCAAAAGAGTAATTGATGTATTTAAAAAACCCAGCCATGTGCTGGGTTTTTTATTATGCTCGTTTGATTCAGTGATGGTTGGCTGTAATCAGCCTTTATCGTGCTGCCATGGTGCCTAGTGTTGGCTGATTACAACCAAAAATGTAATAATTTTGTAAAACAATCAAGTGGTTAGTGCTAGTTTGGTAAAATTGAAAAATAGTAATAGATTTATCTAGCTACTTAATTTTTATACTTCACTAACAATAATAGGAGTTAACAATGTTTCGTTTATCTTTAGGGTCAACTTTAATCGCGGCGGTATTTTTTGCAAACGCTGCAGTTGCAGGCCATGAAACAATCAAACCAAAAGCTTATGACAGCCTAGGTAAGTGCGTAAAAGCCGCATTAACTAAGCGCGAAGGCACCATTGTAAAGGCTGAATTTAAGTCAGAGAATAAAGCGGGTGTTTATGAGTTTGATATCGAAACTGCAGATGGCAAAGCATGGGATGTTGAGTGCAACGCTAAAACAGGAAAAGTGACTGAAATTGAAGAAGAAGTCAAAGCTGATGATGCTAGATTCAAAGCATTAGCTAAAGTATCAGAGGCTGATGCTAAGGCAACGGCACTAGCTGCGCATCCTGGTACAGTTGTTGAAACAGAATACGAGCTTGAGTCTGATGGTAAAGCATCTTACGAGTTTGATATTTTAGAAGCAGACAAAGAAGAAGTGAAGGTAGAAGTTGACGCGACTACTGGCAAAATTGTTGAAGTAAGCTACGAAGAATACCAAATTGGTAAAGAGTAATTCGTAAAATAATAGATTCTGTAAAAAATTAAAGCCAGCATATGCTGGCTTTAATTTTTTCTGGCGGTGGTAAAGCGAATTAACCTACACTTAAGTCATTGATTCAAAAGCCGGGTATTGGCTAATTAAGGACTTTCTGCACTGCTTGCGTTTTAGGCAGTAGTGCAGATGCCTGCGGTGCAATCACGTTAGATGTATCCTCTTGCGTAGGCAGTTCATAGGTAATGATGATAGATACACGTCTATTTTTAGCGCGCCCAGTTTCTGATTCATTTTCGCTAATAGGTTGTGATGCACCTAAACCGGTGGCACTCAAACGCTGCTCACTGATACCTAAGCTACTTAGTAAGCGCACAACGCTGCTGGCACGCACTGCAGAAAGCTCCCAGTTAGAGAAAAACGTTGCGGTATGAATTGGTGTGTTGTCCGTGTGGCCTTCTACCTGAATTTTCCGTTGATTATCTTTAATGAGTGGCACAATTTCGCTGATGATTGCATTCGCTGTCGGTGATAAATCAGCAGATCCTGCACTGAATAGCAGGTTGTCCTGTATATCAATACGGATGCCACGGCTGGTTTGTATCACTTGAATCTTGCCTTCGGTAATCATCGGCGCTAATTTATTAGATACCTCGGCACCTGTTTTAGCCATAGAGTCACGCTCTCTACGCATTTTTTCTGAATATAAATGACTTAGTGGAAGTGGTTTTACAATCGATGTGTTAGCTTCTGTAACGCCTCGTGCGCCTAGGCCTTTTTCTGTGCTTGTCTGGTTAACACCAGAGCTGCCGTTGCCGCTAAAGGCTGTGCCAATAGAATTGGTAAGTTGTTTGTATTTGCCTATTTCTACGGACGAAATAGAGTACATAACGACGAAAAACGCGAATAAAAGCGTGATAAAGTCAGCATAAGAGACTAACCATCGTTCATGGTTCTCCTGATCTTCTTCTACTCTTTTCCGTATGAGTTTCGACATGGTCTATATTTAAATTGTTTTTATTTAGATGGGAGATTAGTGAGGTTTATCTAGATAGCTGTCCAAGCGTTCTTCAACGATTCTAGGATGATCGCCATTGGCAATCGACACCCATGCATTAAGTAACATTTCACGTGTTTTTAATTCTGCTTGAATGTGTGTTTTTAATTTGTTGGCAATCGGTAAAAATATCAAGTTGGCAAAACCCACACCATAAATCGTGGCCACGAATGCAACGGCAATGCCGCTACCTAGCTTGCTGGGGTCTGATAAATTTTCCATCACGTGAATTAGGCCTAGAACTGCACCTAAAATACCCACGGTAGGCGCATAGCCCCCGGCCGCATCCCATATTTTTGCTGCGCCACGCATTTGAACTTCATGGAAATAGATGTCAATGGCGCATATCTCGCGAATTTTTTCTGGCGGTGTGCCATCAATCATTAAGCGCATACCTTTAATGATAAAGGGGTCAGTTTCCCTTTTTAAGAAAGGTTCCAGCATGAAAATGCCTTCTTTACGCGCAAAGTTGCTCCAGTTTAAAATGCGTTTCGTCAGTTCTTTTTTGTCATCAACAGGTTTTTTAAATACTAGTTTTAGCATTTTTAAACCTTGCAAAAAAGTTTTTGCTGGGGTTTGCACAAGTACCGCACCAAAAGTACCAAACATCACGATAAGGAAAGCTGCATATTGCAACAGCGATTCAACGTTTCCACCCTCAAGTTTTTGCCCTAGTATAATCCCTGCAACAGCAAGGATTAAGCCAATTACACTGCCCCAGTCCATGACTTCTCTCTTAAGTTGGCACGCAGCCTAGCAACAGCCTGGCTATGTAGTTGACATACGCGGGATTCTGAAACACTCATAACCGCACCAATTTCTTTTAAATTTAGTTCTTGTTCGTAATATAAACCCAGCAGGATTTTTTCTCGCTCAGGTAGTGAGTCAATCGCGGCAATCAGTGCATCTTTAAAGTCACCAATGAGTAAGCCTTTAATTGGGTCGCTATCATGATCGGTTTGAAAGCGGTCTAAAAAGTGTTCTCCACTGTCGGCTTCATGAAAGTCTTCGTAATAGACCAGTTGGTGTCCGCTACAGTCACCTAGCATCTCATGGTATTCCGCTAGCGATAAATTAAGCTTTTTGGCTACATCATTTTCAGTGGGGGGCTGACCAAGCTGTTGTTCTAGTTGGCTAATGGCGTGTTCAACATCACGCATGTTTTTACGGATGCTACGCGGCAACCAGTCTGAGCTACGTAGCTCATCTAGCATTGCCCCGCGGATTCTTTGTGCGGCATAGGTTTCAAACTGGGCACCATGCGTGTCTTCATAGCGATTAACAGCATCGAGCAGGCCCATCATGCCCGCTTGAATTAAATCATCAAGTTCTACGCTAGGCGGTAGCTTTGCTTTTAATTGATAGGCGAGTTTTTTAACTAAGATAGCGTGCTGATCCAGCAAAACGTCTTTTTGATCTTTTTTCCCGTGCGCTGTGTACATAAATCGTCTTTAGCTTAGTTGTGCCTGCTTATTGTTAAAAATATTATCATGCTTGTAATCTAAGCGTTGTGCAATTTGTTTCAATGCGGTTGACGCTATCGCGAGCGGAAACGCATCAATGACGGAGCGCCCCAGCTTGGAAGCTCGGCTGATGTGGCTATCAGCAGGAATTGCACCAAAAAACTCTAATTCAATTTGCATAAAGCGTTTTGCCACCTGTGCGATATTACCAAATACTATTTGTGCCTGCGCATCAGTTGAGTCTTCCACAATGATACCAAAAGAACGCCTGCCAAGCTCACTGCAAACTTGTTTAATCAATGAATACGCCTCTGTAATCGATTCTGGCTTACGTGAGAGCTGGATAATGATTTCACTTTCATTGAGTTTATGTAAGGGCAGCACATTGGCTGAGTTAAGCATGGTGTCCACTAGCACCATGTCATATTGCTGAGCTAATTGTTTAAACATCAGGTTAAGCTGGCTGTTGGTATGGTTTTCACTTGCCTTTGCTACAGAGTTTTTGTGCATTAGTTTCACACTAGAGAATCCATGGCTGGTGGATTTGATTGCTTGCGCCAACGTATGCTTGTCAGAAATCACATCCAGTAGCGTATGGGACTGGCCCAATTCATAATGATGTTCAGATGCGTGCTCTGAGGCATGCATGACTAGCACTTCATTGCCTTGGGCAACCATAGAGGCGGCAAGGTTGGTGATAAGGCACGGTTTGGCTTGGGTAGATGACGCAGACAGCACCGACACTATTCTAGGCTTTGGCTTTGCCATAATTCGCCTTAATCCGGCAGCTTGATCGTTAGGCGTAGGACTGCTGTTGAAATTAGACATGATTAAATCTCCGCTAATTGAGAGATAGTGTTCAAGCTGCCAGCTTGCCCCATGACAAATGGCAGTTCTTCTTCTAAAAATTCAAAAGGGCGGTTAGCTGGCGATTTTGAGTTTAATGCTAAATGAATCAGCGCTACTTTATTCGCTAGGTTGATATCTTCAGGCACACGTTGTCCATCGGCTGTGTAATACAGTTTTAATTTTTCACGAATAATCACATCAAGTGTATTACCTATGGTGACGGCTTCATCCAGTTTGGTGATGATGCAACCATCCAGCCCTTTTCCTTTATAAGCACTGATAACATCGGTTAAGGTTTCACCAGTGTTGGTGGCGTTTAAACATAGTAATTTCTTAATAGGCGTATTGCTAGTTGAGAGCAGGGCGATTTGTTCGGTGACCATGCGATCACGTTGGCTTACACCAACAGTGTCAATCAAAATCGTATGCTTGTTCTTCAGTTCATTGAGCGCAAGTGCGAGGTCTGTTTCATCTTTGACGGCATAAACCATCACACCTAGAATCTTACCGTATATTCTGAGCTGCTCATGTCCGCCAACCCGGTATGCGTCGGTTGTAATCAAGCCTAGGCTTTGTGTGCCATGTTTCATCACATAGCGTGCAGCCAGCTTTGCTGTGGTTGTGGTTTTGCCAACACCAGTCGGGCCAATTAAGGCAAACACACCACCTTGGTCGAATACTTCGGTTTCGTTTTCTATGGTGCTCAGGTTTTTACTCAGGATATATTTCACCCATGCTTGAGCTTTTTTACTATCTAAATTTGATGGTAACTTTTCTGCTAAATATCTTGATAATGCCGGGCTAAAGCGGGCGCCTAATAAAGTGCTCAACACTTCAGACTTAATAGGGTCACGTTGCTGTATATTGCCCCAAGCGATCGTAGCCAGTTGTGATTCAATCACGTTGCGCATGCTACGCATTTCTTTTAGCATCCATACCATCTGTTTGCTGGTTGCGACATTGCTTTTATTTGATTGTAGATTGTTGTGTACATTCGTATCGTGATTGATGGGTGTTGAGCGTAGATTGCTTGCCTTGGCTGCACTGCCCATGCTGTTAGCGTCAACGCCTTGATGTTCTTCACTCGCGTTTTTATTCAGAAATGACAGCCATGGTTTTGCTTCAGAGGGTTCACTTGCCATATGTGCTGGGTTAGCATTGACCATTGCGTTCATTTCTACTTCTGTAAACGCCATAATTTCATTGCCGCCAGCAACCGCTCGGTTGGATAGAATCACCGCATCATCGCCTAGTTCTCTACGGACGATTGTCAGTGCTTCACGCGAGTTTTTGCCGAAGAATCGTCTAATGTTCATGCAGAACCTCCAATCAGACTAGTGACTCGTATTGTTTTGGAATCCGGCAGTTCTTCGTGTGAAAGTACACGTAAATTTGGTACAGCCCTGCGCAGAAATTTGGCAAGCGCAGCTCTCAGCGGGGCAGAGACAAGTAGCACTGGCGTTAAGCCCATTTGTTCTTGTTGCCTTGCGGCTTCCTCAGCCTGTCTAGATAGCGTTTCTGCCATACCAGGCTCCATTGCGGAGCCACCAGTGTTGTTTTGCATTGCCTGTAACAGCAGACGTTCTAAGTTATTATCCAGTGACATCACAGTGACTTCATTGCCGGTAGGGAATAGTTGCTGCACGATGGCGCGGCCTAGTTGCACACGTACCAATGCGGTTAAGTCGTTTGTATCCTGAGTCTGGCTTGCGTGTTCTGAAAGGGTCTCAATAATCGTACGCATATCGCGGATATGCACACCCTCCATCAGCAAGTTTTGCAACACTTTTTGTACCACAGACAGCGGCATGAGTTTTGGTACTAAATCTTCAATGAGTTTTGGAGATTCTTTGCTAATGTGATCTAGTAGTTGCTGTACTTCTTGGCGGCCTAATAACTCAGCAGCATGCATGGAGATAATATGGTTGATGTGGGTGGCAATCACTGTGCCAGCATCAACGACGGTATAACCCATGCTTTGTGCTTCATCACGAAGACTGGCGTCAATCCATACCGCTGGTAAACCAAAAGCCGGATCTGTTGTAATTTGCCCGGCAAGCGGGCCTGTGACCATACCAGGGTCTATGGCTAGGAATTGACCGTAATTTGACTCGCCGGTCGCGATTTCAACCCCTTTTAAAGTGATACGATAGCCAGATGGCTTTAGTTCAAGATTGTCACGAATGTGCACAGTAGGCGCGAGAAAGCCAATTTCATTGGCAAACTTTTTACGTAAGCCTTTGATACGTTTTAGCAAATCGCCACCTTGTAACTTATCTACCAATGGAATCAAGCGATAGCCAACCTCCAACCCCACAGTATCTACTGGCGTTACATCGTCCCAGCTAGCTTCTTCTACCTCTATTGGCGCAACAGGAACCTCTTCAACTTGAGGTTCTGCATTTGCGACTTTCTGGCGCTCATCAACAAGGTAAGCAATACCAGCGAGAAAGGCTGCTAAAGCTAAAAATGCAACATTAGGCATGCCTGGAATAATGCCCATACCGCCAACAATAGCGGCTGTGACATAAATTACCCTAGGGTTGGAAAATAGTTGTGTAGTTAACTGACCGCCAATATCTTCACTATTGGCTACCCTAGATACCACTACACCGGCTGCGACAGAAATTACCAGCGAAGGTATTTGCGCAACCAAGCCGTCACCAATGGCAAGTAGAGTGTAAATTTTGACAGCATCATCAAATGCTAGGCCATGTTGAATCATCCCAACAAATAAGCCACCTACAATATTGATGATGGTAACTAAAATACCTGCGACAGCATCACCTCGCACGTACTTACTTGCACCGTCCATTGCGCCGTAAAACTCAGATTCTTGGCTAATTTCTGTACGGCGTTTTCTAGCTTCGTCTTCACCGATTAAGCCGGCATTCAAGTCGGCATCAATCGCCATTTGCTTACCTGGCATTGCGTCCAATGTAAATCTTGCGCCAACCTCAGCAATACGGCCCGCACCTTTTGTCACAACAGTGAAGTTAATAATCGTCAATATCACAAATACTACGATACCCACTGTGTAATTGCCGCCAATCAAAAAGTGCCCAAATGCTTCAATCACTTTACCTGCGGCATCAGGGCCGGTATGTCCTTCGGTGAGCACTACGCGTGTAGATGCCACGTTTAATGATAGTCGCAACATCGTGGTGACTAATAATACCGTTGGGAATGCAATAAAGTCCAATGCCTTTTTGGTTTGCAAACCAATGAGCAATACCATAATAGATAAGGCAATATTAAAGCTGAATAACACATCCAATGCGATAGCCGGTAACGGCAAGATCATCATTGATAAAAGCAAAACAATGATAAGTGGTGCAGCAACGGTGCGGCTGCCGAGGTTGTTCATCCAAGCTGGTAAATTAATTGGATTCATTAAACAAGTGCTCCAGATTCATTTTATACATCATCCACACCAGGCAGTGGCAGCAGGCTGTGGGGGTCTAGCTCATCAGGCACCGGTAGTGTGCTTGGGACTTCGGGTTGATAACCACCATCTTTATTGAAAATACGCATTTGAAAGACATAGGCCAGTATTTCAGCAACAGCTGTATATAGCGCTTCAGGAATCTCATGCTCCAGTTCAGTGTGTGTATATATGGCGCGCGCTAATTTTGGTGATTCAACAATGAGCACTTTGTGCTCCTCTGCGGCCTCACGTATTTTTAGTGCTACGGCGTCTGCGCCCTTAGCTACAACAACAGGTGCTAGCATACCACCTTCTTTATATTTAATAGCCACAGCGTAATGTGTTGGGTTGGTAATCACAACATCCGCATTTGGAATTTCCGACATCATTCTACGCCTTGACATTTCACGCTGCTGTTGGCGAATTCTTGATTTAATTTCAGGGTTACCGTCAGACTCTTTAGATTCGCGCTTGACCTCTTCTTTGGTCATTTTAAGCTTCTCTGCGTATTGGTACAGTTGAAACGGCACGTCGATGGCTGCAATCAGCACCAGCGCACTAACAATAGCCAAAAAGCTGGAAAGTAGTAAGTGGTTTACTTCGGCAATGCTTTCATTTAAAGGCAGTAAGGAAAGTGAAAGAATGGAGTCCATGTCATGTGAGATGACGATGTAGGAAATAAGGCCAACTAATATGGCTTTAGCAATAGACTTAACGAGCTCTGCGACAGAGTTTTTGGAAAACATATTGCTAAATCCTGTAATCGGATTTAGTTTTCCAAATTTTGGGATAAGTGCTTTTTCGCTAAACACCCAGCCACCGATAAGGGCAGGTGATGCGATTGCTACAAAAAATAATATAAGCGCCAGGGGTGAGAATGCCAGCAGTAAATTGTAAATATTATCTGAGATTTTCATCAAAAGTAGCATAGGGTCATAGGCATAGGCGCGTTGAAAACTCAGACCAGAACTCATTGATGTTTTTAACGCATCAGCCAGTTGTCCGCCCATCATCAGCATGGCAAACCCTGCGGCTAACAATACAGTTACCGTAGCTAGTTCTCTAGAGCGAGGGACGTCACCTTCCTCACGCGCCTTTTCTAGGCGCTTGGGGGAGGCGTCCTCCGTCTTCTCTAAGTCACTTTCTTCAGCCATTACGTACCCTGTTATTTGATATTGCCAATCGGTTCATTGCTAAAAAACTGATTACTTTCTTCAATAATTAAATTATTCATTGAAACCTTACCATTACATCTTAAGAATAGGGGGCAAAACCCATGCTTTCTTGTAGCTGACGTTATGACTTTAAATGTTTTTTATGTTTTTATTGTTTAATTTATTTAAATTTTTTTATAAATCACCCTAAAGTTTTCTAAACTTCTGCCGATAAGTATTTATTGGATGAAAGCGTTAATGTTTTTATTGTTGAATGTCAGCGATATTTTTAACGGTAATTCATCACTTAAACTTTAGGAATTTTATCGACTATAAGCTAGTTAAATAATTCCCCCTGTATTTTAATGCTCATGATGAGTATAACTATATAGGCTACAATTTGTGTTCCTATTAAGCCAGTGTAGGTGCTTGTAAGACAAGCGCCTACACTGGCTTGTCTTGTTTGCTCACAAAAAATACCGACAGCGTATTCTTGCTAATCGCCCTAAAAAGGCTCAAAGTACAACTAACCATATTGTTCTATGGTTTTAACAACAGCAAGATACTTGAGATCGGAATTTAAAATGACTGAAATAGAATTGATGTCGGAAATCAGAGATGCCAACCTCAACTATTTAATGTTGGCGCAACAGCTTATCCGGGCTGATAAGGCGACCGCAATTTTCCGTTTAGGTATTAGTAGTGAAATTGCAGATTTGTTAGAAGGCTTGAGCAATATGCAGTTGGTTAAATTAAGCAGTGCGAATGTTATGTTGGCGAGGTTTCGCTTTGATGATAGCGCGATTCTAGGTATGCTTACCAATTACACAAAAGATCGTTCACAAGCGCATTTGCATGCAGCTATTCTGATGTCGGGCCAAGTGGCAGAGGCGATTGTTTAAGTGTCATCAGGGTTGATAAGTATACTGCTTAAAATAAGAAGGAAACCATCATGGAAAATAAAAGCCCAGTGACTTCTGCTAAAAGTGTGGTCAATGAATCTGAGCAGATTCAGCTTGCCATCCAGATGATTAAATTAGGTGCAAGGCTGCAATTGCTGGAGTCTCAAACGACGTTGTCTCGTGAGCGCCTGATTAAACTTTATAAAGAGCTTAAAGGTGTTTCACCACCTAAAGGTATGCTACCGTTTTCTACTGACTGGTTTTTAACATGGCAGCCAAATATCCATTCGTCTATTTTCTATAATATATACAAATTCATGCTTGATTACACAGGTGAAACTGGTATACATGCAATTATTAAAGCGTATAGCTTATATTTGCAGCAGGTTGAAACTGAAGAGTCTGCTGAGCCTGTGCTGTCAATGACGCGTGCATGGACAATGGTGCGTTTTGTTGAGAGTAAAATGTTGAAGCTACAAAGCTGTAGCTGTTGCGGCGGCAACTTTATTGTGAATGCTTACGATTTAAATAGCAGTTATGTTTGTAATTTATGCCACGTACCTTCACGTGCGGGAAAAACAAAAAAAAGCAAGTCGCTTACTTTCAAGGTTGTAACAATGACGGCCTAACAAGCGTTTGTAATGTTCTTATATTGTGTTAAAGTTTTGATAGCCTAGCAGTACATAAAAATATAATAAAAACATCAATACATGCTCTACGTTACTGGGGAGGTGAGTGTGTATCGAAAATTAAATTGGCATCAAAATGCTGCAGTTATTTTTCAATAAAATCAATCTAAAGCCAGCAACGCTCGCTGTTCTGATACAGTTTGTTGCATTTTCTTTTGTTTTTTCACTAGATTCCATTCTACAAGCTCAGTTGCTATATGACACTGATATAGCTCGCAGTCATTTTCCATATTACTTAATCTTGTTACAGGCCAGTTTTGCCGTATGTTTAGCCTACATCGCTAACATGGCTAAATGGTGGCGTTGGATACATTTTATATTCCCCATATCTGTTTGGGTGATGTCGCAGTGGCAGATATCCAATACATTTTACCTGATGGGTTTTCTGCTTAGCCTTAGTTTGTATTGGACAACGTTCCGCACACAAGTACCATTTTATCCCTCTATGCCAATTGTCTGGCAACAGGTCTTAACCTTAATCCCCCAGCATCAAGCCATGCGTATCATCGATATAGGCAGTGGTTTGGGCGATATGTCTATGTATATTGCAGAAAAAAGACCGGATTGCCTTGTTGATGGTACAGAAATTGCTCCATTGCCTTGGTTGGTTAGTAAGTTGCGTTCAAAGTTTAATGGTTCAAAAGTCGATTTTAAGCTTGGTGACTATCGTGCGCTCGATTTTGCAAACTATGATCTTGTTTTTGCTTATTTATCACCTGCGGCAATGACGGATTTGTGGCAAAAGGTACAAGCGCAAATGCGTACCGGTGGTTTGCTAGTCAGCTATGAGTTTGAGATTGATGGTGTTGCGCCGACGCAGGTTGTTCAGTTGGGTAGCCATAAAAAGATGTTATATGTATGGAAAGTCTAACAAATTTGAGGAAATCGGTTTTACGATAGGTTTGTAGCTGGTTTTCTTGTATAACCACATGATTTTTAGGTATATATCCATCCGAATGGATATGCGGTCTGTGTTGATTAGGTTTGAATTAGATGCATGGCTAAAAAAAATTACTTTATTCAAGTAATTAAATTACGTTATATTGGCTATTCTATTGGGAATGTTCGAAAATCGTAGTATCAAAACCTGGGGTGCGTAAGTATGTTTGTAATCATTGGCTATGTTGTTGTTTGCGGCACCATTTTTGGTGGTTATGCGCTAGCAGGGGGGCACCTGGGTGGGTTGTGGCAGCCGCTAGAGGTGTTGATGATTTTCGGCGGTGCGGTCGGTGCCTTTATTGTGGGTAATGATAGTAAGGCGCAGAAGGCAACATTAAAAGCGTTGCCGACGCTGTTCAAGGGGTCAAAGTTTAATAAAGCGCTATATATGGATTTATTGGCGTTGCTGTTTGAAATTCTGACCAAAATTCGTAAAGACGGCATGATGTCAATTGAGAATGATGTGGAAAATCCTGAGGCTAGTCCGCTCTTCAGTAAATATCCTACTTTGCAGCATGACCACCATTTGATTGAGTTTATTACAGATTATTTGCGCCTGATGGTTTCTGGCAATATGGACGCTTTCCAGGTTGAGAACTTAATGGATAACGAAATTGAAACGCATCATATGGAGGGGCACGTTCCTGCGCATTGCGTTGCAAAGCTGGGTGATGGTCTACCTGCGTTTGGTATCGTAGCCGCAGTGATGGGGGTGGTGCACACGATGGAAAACGTTGCTCTGCCGCCAGCTGAGCTGGGGATTCTGATTGCGCATGCCCTGGTCGGTACGTTTTTAGGTATTTTGCTTGCCTATGGTTTCGTTGGGCCGCTTTCAGGCTTGCTAGAACAGAAGTTAGAGGAAAGTACGAAGATGTTTCAAACGGTTAAGGTGACGTTGTTAGCAAGCCTTAATGGTTATGCGCCTGCTATTGCCGTTGAGTTTGGGCGTAAAGTGCTTTATTCAACAGAGCGTCCTAGCTTTGCCGAACTTGAGTCACACGTTAAACAAGCTAAAGGCAAATAAGGGAGCTTGTTATGGCAGAGGAATTACGCAAGCCGATTATTGTTAAAAAAATTAAAAAAAGCGGAGGCGGGCATCATGGCGGTGCCTGGAAGATTGCTTATGCCGACTTTGTAACAGCAATGATGGCCTTCTTCTTACTGATGTGGCTTTTGGGTTCTACTTCTAAGGCACAAAAAGAAGGTATTGCTGAGTATTTTAAAACGCCGCTAAAAGTAGCTTTGATGGGAGGAGATTCTGTCGGCGCTAGCGATACCTTGATTAAAGGTGGTGGCGGTAAAGATATGACGAAAAAGCAAGGGCAGGTGAAGCCGGTTGATGGTCCGCCCGGCAAGCAAAAAGCAGTCGATATTAAGGATGCTAAGGCCGCGTTGGAGAAGGCCGAAGCTGAAAAATTGGAGCAGTTAAAACAGAAACTTGAGAAAAGCATCGAAGATAGCCCGACTTTAAGTAAATTCAAAAAACAGCTATTGATTGATATCACTACTGAAGGTTTGCGTATACAGATTGTTGATGAGCAAAATCGGCCAATGTTTGAGTCTGCAAAAGCGGAAATGCAGCCATATGCTAAGCAGATTTTGAAAGAAATTGGCCAGATGCTCAATGGTGTCACCAATAAAATTAGTTTATCTGGGCATACTGATGCTGCGCCGTACTCAAGTGGCGAAAAGGGTTATAGTAACTGGGAGCTCTCATCTGATCGTGCTAATGCGTCGCGTAGAGAGCTGATCGCTGGCGGTATGGATGAAGCAAAGTTGTTGCGTGTTGTAGGGCTGTCCTCAGTGTCGCTGTTTGATAAAGATGATCCGCTTAATCCAATTAATCGGCGCATCAGTATTATTGTCATGAATAAACAGGCCGAGCTAGATGCATTGAAAGACGATGGTGAAACAAAATTACAATCCGATGCTGACCATGCGGCAATGGATAGCGTACTGAATAAGAGCAAATGATAAGTAAGTTTTGTCGCAGGCCTTGCTCGTTTTATTCATACGAAGGGTTGCGAGTTTGATGGTTATTGATGGGTATGTTTAATTAAGCGGGATTAACGCGTTAGGATTGTTGCTGTATGGAAACAAAAACATTACCAATTGCTGAGTTACGAAAATTGCTTGCTGCGGTTTCTGATCATGGTAAGCAGCATTTAATTGAGGTTGAGGCAGATTTGCTGCAAACAACTTTTTTGTTAAGTGAGGCAATTGAAAAGTTAAGTACCAGTTTTACGGCAGTGCATGATGCAGTCTGTGCACAGCAGCAGGTTTTAGATGCCTTGGTTACAAAATATGCAATTGAAGAACCGGTTTTAGAAAAATTAGATTCGTTCAAATCTAAGATCGGTGATGAAGTCAACGTGGTCATTACTAGCCTTCAATTTCAAGACCTTACTAGTCAGCTTGTCGCTAGAACAATCAAGAGAGTTAATGGTTTAAAGGACTTGTTACATGAGTTGGAGTCACACAGTAACGAGATGGATCCAGGGCATGAGCATGAAGAAATTGTTAAGTTTTTAGAGGAAATGAGTCGTAGTTTGCAGGTGGGTAGTCGTGCCTTGTCTGGTGGTTTGCGTCAATCAGTTGGTCAGCAAGATATGGCTACAGGTGAAATAGATCTTTTTTAGTAAGTTGCGCTAAATATATTAAATTTAGTGCCGTTAAGCAGTATAGGTTAAGCATGAAAGCGCTCTGACTTTAGTGGTCTGGGTGATTATTTGTTAACAGTAATAAAAGTGAGTAGATAAATGGCAAAAACAATATTAGCAGTAGATGATTCAGGCTCACTGCGCCAAATGGTGGCATTTAGCCTTAAAGCTGCAGGCTATGATGTAATTCAGGCGGTAGATGGGCAAGATGGCTTAAATAAAGCAAAAGAGAAAACTGTAGATCTGGTTTTAACCGACCAAAATATGCCAATTATGGATGGCCTGACCTTAATTAAGAACTTACGCGGATTAGGCTCGTATCAAAAAGTGCCAATTTTAATGTTAACCACTGAGTCTAGCGATGAAATGAAGGCCAAAGGTAAAGCTGCTGGTGCTAACGGCTGGTTGGTAAAACCATTTGACCCAAAACGTTTGATTGAAGTCGTGCAAAAAGTCATTGGCTCTTAATTGTTGAGAGTTAATGTTTTTCTGGTGTTTATACCGCTATTAACGCCCTAATAGTGGAGAGCTTGAGCTTAGCGCTCTAAAGCCTAAGTATTAAATGCACGTAAAATTTACTAGGTATTTCTACTAAGGTTTATTTTGCTGTTAAGTGTTTTAGTTTGAGTGTGTTTAATGTTGTTCGGGAACAGTAGTTTTGTCGTAGAAATTACTGGATACGTGAGATAAATGTGGTAACTGTATTGGTGTGAATCGTACGTTTTGTACGTGGCGCACGTAAATAAATGGAGTACGGCAATGACAATCGATATGAGTCAGTTTTACGAAGTCTTCTTTGATGAGGCTGAAGAGCTACTAGCAGAGGCCGAGCGTTTACTATTGGGTATTAACATTGACGATCCTGATAATGAAGAGTTAAACGCAATCTTCCGCGCAGCTCACTCAATTAAAGGTGGAGCTGCTACTTTCGGTTTTATGGATATGACTGAAATTACGCATGTCCTCGAAAATCTGTTAGACAAGATTCGTAAGCACGAAATGGCTCTGACTGCTGAGCATGTTGATGCGTTTCTTGCCGCTAAAGATGTGCTTAAAATGGAGTTGGACGGCCATCGGTTAGCAACTGATGTAGATCAAGATCAAGTGGCTGATGTGAAGATGATGTTGAAACAGCTTTCTGAAGCTGGTGCAACACCAGCCCCAGCCACAGCTGTTGTTGCACCACCATCACCTGTGTCTCAGCCTGTTGATGCTGCACCTGTGCAAACTGAAGTAGCTGATGGTATCAGCTGTTTTAATATTGTGATGCCTGATATCACAGAAAAAGATGTAGAGAACCTAAAAGAAGAGCTGGGTTTGCTAGGCGATGTTGCTGTGAGCAAGCAGGCTGATGGGCATTTCGTTATTACATTGACGACAGACTCATCTGAGGCAGACATTGTTTCTATTTGTTCCTTTATTGTTGACCCTGATGATTTAGTTATTTCACTAAAAGCTAACTCAGTTGCATCATCTGCAACAATGCCAGCTGCAGAAGTTAATCCGATAGCCGCAGAAGCGGTTGAAAGCAAGACAGCGTCTAGTACTAAAGTCCTTATTCATGAGGAAGTAGGCTATGGCCTGTTTGAAGAGGATGGCAAAGAAAAACAAGAAGAAGGCTACGGGTTTTTTGCACCATTCCAACCTCACCCAGATGCAGTTAAATCAGAACTGATAGGTGATGATACCACGCTTACTTTATCTAATAGTGGTGTGACTAATGCGCAACCGACCACTGGTGCAGCTAAACCAGAAGCTGTGGCGGGCAGCGGGCTGGCACAAGAGGTTGAACGTAAAAATCCAGGACGTCGTGAGTCTGACAAAGCACCTGCAAGTGCCGAAGCATCATCGATTCGTGTTGGCGTTGAAAAGGTTGACCAACTGATTAATCTAGTAGGTGAGCTGGTGATTACGCAAGCGATGATCGAGCAACGCATCAGTATGTTGGATCCGGTACAAAACGAGGCGTTAATTAACAGTGTAGGACAATTGACTCGCAATACTCGTGACTTACAAGAGTCGGTGATGTCAATTCGTATGATGCCGATGGATTTCGTATTCTCTCGCTTTCCTCGTATGGTGCGGGACTTAGCCGCTAAGCTAAACAAAAAAGTGGACTTTGCCACGATAGGTGCGACCACTGAGTTAGATAAAGGCTTAATCGAGCGTATTGTTGACCCACTGACACATTTGGTTAGAAACAGTGTAGACCATGGTATTGAAATACCTGAAAACCGTAGGAAAGCCGGTAAGAGTGAGACTGGGACTTTAACTTTGTCTGCAGCGCATAAAGGTGGCAGTATCGTTATTGAGGTGACGGATGATGGCGCAGGCTTAAATCGAGACAGAATTCTAGCCAAAGCCCACTCAAATGGCTTAGCTGTAAGTGAAAGCATGACTGATAGTGAGGTTTTCTCACTCATCTTTGCCCCAGGCTTTTCTACTGCTGAAGTGGTTACTGATGTTTCCGGACGAGGCGTGGGCATGGATGTAGTGAAGAGAAACATTACCTCTATGGGTGGTGCTGTTGAGATTCGTTCGGCGCTTGGTTTTGGTACCACAATTTCAATCTCACTCCCTCTGACGCTTGCAATTTTAGATGGCATGTCAGTATCGCTGGGTGAGAGCGTTTATGTGATCCCGCTTAATTTGATTGTTGAAACCTTACAACCACGCGCTGAAGATATTAAAACAGTGACAGGCGAGGGGCGTATGGTGCATGTGCGCGGTGAGTATTTGCCAATTATCGCATTACATAGCCTGTTTAATCACGCGACAGACATTACCGACCCAACCCAAGGCGTGTTGGTGCTGTTAGAGTCGGATGGTAAAAAATCAGCTTTATTTGTTGATCGATTAGTGGGGCAGCAACAGGTTGTAATTAAGAGTTTAGAAACAAACTTTAAGAAGGTACTGGGTGTATCCGGTGCGACCATTATGGGGGATGGCTCAGTGGCTTTAATATTGGACGTCGCTGCTTTGATACAAATGGGGCAAAGTACCAACTATATTACCGGCGCAGCCTCATTTTCTAACCAAAATAATCAGCATATGCAACGCAATGCATAAGGAGCTTAAACAATGAGTACTGACAATGTAGTAAATAATGTAAGTTCAAAAGCTAAAAGCGCAGAGGGTGAATATCTAACCTTTGTGTTAGGGGCAGAAGAGTACGGACTGGAAATTTTAAAAGTACAGGAAATTCGTGGCTATGATGCGGTAACGCAAATTGCGAATACGCCAGAGTTTATTAAGGGCGTGGTGAATTTACGCGGCAAGATTGTGCCGATTGTAGATTTGCGCATCAAATTCAACTTAGGAAAAGTTGAATACAACGAGTTTACCGTAGTGATTATTTTGAACCTGCACGGTCGTGTGGTTGGTATTGTGGTCGATGGTGTATCAGATGTGATTGCATTGAAAGAAGATCAAATTCGTGATGTACCTTCGTTGGTGACCAGTATCGATACTAAATACATTGTTGGCTTGGCGACACTAGAGCAAAGAATGTTGATTTTAGTTGATATTGAACAGCTAATGACTAGTCAAGAAATGGCACTAGTAGATGCTGTTGCAGCTTAGAAGTCGGTATTAAGATAAGAGGGTTATAGTTTTTAGCTATGTAAGCTGAGTTTTGAAAGGTGAGATTTATAACAGTTTTAATGTATAGAGTCGTTAACGTTTGATGATTTAAACGAGCAATTTAAGATGCTCAATGTAGAAAAAAAATAAAACACTAGTTTGAATTAAATACTTCGTTACATCACTTTTGGGAGCTAACACATGATTACCGCATTAATTAATGGATTAACAGGTAAGACATCAAAAGAATTAAAAGAGCAAAAAGCGCTGATTGAACAGTCTGTGTTAGAAATCACCCAAAAAAATGCGGAGATTGCTGATTTGAAGAAGCGAGAAGCCACATTGGCAACAATAAAAAGTGCGATGGATAGTTCTTCTTCAGCCATCATGATGGTTGACCGTAACTTTATTGTTACCTACGTCAACGTAGCTAGCACTGCTCTATTTAATAGCAACAAAGCTGAGTTTTTAAAAGTATTTCCGACGTTTGATCCAGCTAAAATTGTTGGTACTTGCATTGATGTGTTTCATAAAAACCCACAACATCAGCGTCAAATGTTGGCAACCCCTGCACGTTTACCATTTTCAACAGAAATCAAAGTTGGTTCGCTTGTCATTTCGCTTTATGTAACCGCCACCTATGATGCTAAGGGGGATTACATTGGTAATGTTCTAGAGTGGAGAGACGTTACAGCCGTTAAAGCACGTGAAGTGGCGGATTTCGATAGTCGGACACAAAATGAATCAATAGCAAGGTTTCAAGCAATGATAGAGATGGATCTGGAAGGAAACATCATTTATGCGAATGAAACTTATCTTAATTTGCTGGGCTATCAATTGCCAGAATTGATTGGCAAACACTCGTCAATGCTGCTTGACCCTGCAGATGTTAAAAGCCCTGTGTATGCAGAAAACTGGAAAAAGCTAGTATCAGGTGAGTATGTGTCAGGTAAGGTTAAACGTATAGGCAAGGGTGGTAAAGAGGTTTGGGTTCAGGCGTACTTGAGCCCGATTAAAGGCATAGATGGCAAAATCATTAAAATCGTGAATTATGCGATTGATATCACAGAACAAAGCTTGCGAGATGCGGGTAACGCAGGGCAGTTAGCTGCCATTGATCGTGCTTATTCCGTGATTGAGTTTAGCATGGACGGCAAAGTGACCAGTATTAATGAAAACTTTGAAAGTGTTGTGGGATATTCAAAAGCAGAAGTAATTGGACAACATCACAGTAAACTTGTTGATCCAGCCTACGCTAATAGCTTGGAATATAAGCAGTTTTGGGAGAACTTAAACAAAGGTCTATTCGATCATGGAATTTATAAACGTGTAGGTAAAGGTGGTAAGGAAATTTGGCTGCAAGCTAGCTATAACCCAATTTGTGATGTGCAAGGTCGCCCGGTTAAAGTGTTTAAGGTTGCAATTGATGTTACGCAGCAGCACGTTGCTGAAATCGAGTTGGCAGCTGCTGTTGCTGAGACGGATCACATTATTGAATCAGCCAAGGATGGAGATCTCAGCAGTCGTATTCCTTTAGCGGGCAAGACGGGAGCGATTGCGAGCTTATGCGATGGTGTGAATGCGTTGATGGACAAATTAACGGAAGTGATTATCCAAGTACACGAAGCTGGAGAAACGATTAACACAGCTGCAGGTGAAATATCCTCTGGCAACACTGACTTATCTAGCCGCACTGAACAGCAAGCCTCAAGCCTAGAAGAAACTGCCTCTAGCATGGAAGAACTAGCATCTACCGTAAAACAGAATGCAGAAAACGCCAAGCAAGCCAACCAGCTAGCCAGCGCAGCCTCAGGCGTAGCGGTTAAAGGAGGCGAAGTAGTCGGGCAAGTGGTTAACACCATGAGCGACATTAATGCCAGTGCCAAGAAAATTGAAGACATCATTAGCGTGATTGACGGCATCGCCTTCCAAACCAACATCCTAGCCTTGAATGCAGCTGTTGAAGCGGCCAGAGCCGGGGAACAAGGACGAGGCTTTGCTGTAGTGGCTGGCGAAGTGCGCAATCTAGCACAACGCTCAGCCTCAGCTGCGAAAGAAATTAAAGAACTGATTACTGACTCAGTCAGTAAAACAGCGCAAGGCACCGCACAAGTAGAAACAGCAGGTAAAACCATGCAAGAGATTGTGAACTCAGTGCAGCGCGTGACTGACATCATGGGTGAGATTGCAGCAGCCTCAATCGAGCAAAGTGCAGGTATTGACCAAGTGAACAACGCGATTACCAGCATGGATGAAGTGACCCAGCAGAATGCGGCCCTGGTTGAGCAAGCAGCGGCAGCGGCAGAATCACTAGTTGATCAAGCGGTAGGTTTGATGGATACCGTAAATGCGTTTAAATTAAGTGAAGGCTCTACGTACGGAAGTAAGCAAAGTGTTGCGCGCAATAATTCAAAACCAGCTTCACTGGCTAGGTTTAACAGCTCATTAAAACAACCAGTAAGTAAAGCGTCGCATGCGCCAATCGTTAAGTTAAATGGTGCTGGTCATGATGGTGATTGGGAAGAATTTTAGTTAATAAGCATTCAAAAGAAACGCGTCTCTACATTTAATGTGCGAACTTTAATTTAGAGATAGCGTTAATTTTGTTGTATTAAATATGTAGTAAAAATGGAGATATTAGGATGAAGCTACTTAGAGCGCTAACTGTTGCGCAGCGATTAATGGTGATTATTGCACTCGCTGTGGTGGTGGTGGTAACACAGGCTGCAATTGGTCTTTTTGAGCTGAGCCAAGTAAAAAATAGTCTTAAATCTGTTTATCAACACAGAATGGTGCCAGTGGGCTCTTTAAATCAGATTGCGATTAATATGTTGAAGAATCGCGCGCGACTAAATGCAGCGTTAGGTCACTATAAAGCGATAGTAGGTGAAAATGGACAGGTGACTATTGAGCTGGATGCACAATATTCGAATCAACAAGCTGATTTTATTGAAAGCAGAATGAAAGAAATAAGTCAGATATGGGAGACGTATATCAACAGCGACTTATCGCCAGAGGAAAGGGTGCTTGCAGATAAGTTTGCAAAAAGTCGAGGTCAATTTGTTTCAGTAATTTTGAAGCCGGCAGTTACCCAATTGCGCGCTAATAATTATGAGGCTTTACAGCCAATTAGTGACCAGGCTGTGGATTTGTATGAGGCCGCTGAAACTGATTTAAAAGCATTGCTTAAATATAATTTGGAAATAGCCGAAAACGAATACATCACAGCATCTGCAAATTATGAAAAAGTACGCCTGTTGACATTCTCTGGGCTGGCTTTTGCGCTATTAATGTTAGTCTGGCTAGGTTTCGCTATTACACGATCAATTACGAAAGCCTTAGGTGGTGAACCTGATACGATGTACGACACTGCAAAGCGTATTTCGTTAGGAGATTTGGATTTTACTATCCCATTAGAAGCAAATGATCGCAGTAGCACCATGGCTGCGATGAGTACTATGCAAGCCAATATCAAGCTATTAATCTCAGATATCGCTGTGCTTTCGCAAGCCTCACAACAAGGTCGCCTAGCAACGCGTGCTGAGGTTAGCCGTCATCAGGGGGATTTCCGTAAGGTACTTAGTGGTGTAAATGATACTTTAGATGCCATTGTTGAGCCGCTTAATGTAGCTGCAAACTATGTAGACAGAATTTCCAAAGGAGATATTCCAGCGAAAATTACAGATCATTACAATGGTGACTTTAATACAATTAAAAATAACTTAAACACTTGTATTGATGCGGTCAATAATTTAGTCAACGAAGCGATGAGCTTAGAAAACGCTGCGATTGCAGGGCAATTGAATAACCGTGGTGACATTGTTAAATATCAAGGTGATTTCCGCAAAGTAGTTGAGAGCTTTAATAATTGTTTGGATGCTGTAGTTGGCCCACTAAGCGTAGCAGCTGGTTATGTTGATAATTTTGCCAAGGGCAATATTCCAGCTAAAATTACAGACCATTACAATGGTGATTTTAATATTATTAAAAACAACTTAAATGCCTGCGTTGATGCTTTAAACCTATTGGTGTCAGATGCTAACTTGTTGGCACAAGCTGCTCAAAATCACCAGTTAAATACACGTGCAGATGTAACAAAACACTGGGGTGATTACAGAAAAATTGTTGAAGGTGTAAATGGCACACTCGATACTGTGATGCAGCAAAATGCTGCAGATGCTGCAGAGAAGGCGCAAGAAGCAAAAATATTATCTGATGCTGTGGCAGAAACTCAAGCTATCATTGAAGGTGCTAAAGGCGGAGATTTAAGCAGCCGAGTATCTTTAGCGGGCAAGACGGGAGCGATTGCGAGCTTATGCGATGGTGTGAATGCGTTGATGGACAAATTAACGGAAGTGATTATCCAAGTACACGAAGCTGGAGAAACGATTAACACAGCTGCAGGTGAAATATCCTCTGGCAACACTGACTTATCTAGCCGCACTGAACAGCAAGCCTCAAGCCTAGAAGAAACTGCCTCTAGCATGGAAGAACTAGCATCTACCGTAAAACAGAATGCAGAAAACGCCAAGCAAGCCAACCAGCTAGCCAGCGCAGCCTCAGGCGTAGCGGTTAAAGGAGGCGAAGTAGTCGGGCAAGTGGTTAACACCATGAGCGACATTAATGCCAGTGCCAAGAAAATTGAAGACATCATTAGCGTGATTGACGGCATCGCCTTCCAAACCAACATCCTAGCCTTGAATGCAGCTGTTGAAGCGGCCAGAGCCGGGGAACAAGGACGAGGCTTTGCTGTAGTGGCTGGCGAAGTGCGCAATCTAGCACAACGCTCAGCCTCAGCTGCGAAAGAAATTAAAGAACTGATTACTGACTCAGTCAGTAAAACAGCGCAAGGCACCGCACAAGTAGAAACAGCAGGTAAAACCATGCAAGAGATTGTGAACTCAGTGCAGCGCGTGACTGACATCATGGGTGAGATTGCAGCAGCCTCAATCGAGCAAAGTGCAGGTATTGACCAAGTGAACAACGCGATTACCAGCATGGATGAAGTGACCCAGCAGAATGCGGCCCTGGTTGAGCAAGCAGCGGCAGCGGCAGAATCACTAGTTGATCAAGCGGTAGGTTTGATGGATACCGTAAATGCGTTTAAATTAAGTAGTGGACGCGTGCAGAGCAGACCAAATTTAAGGGTGATAGCACAACCTGCACGTATCGCAACACTAGGTCATGACAGCAAAAGAAATTAGTTATTGAGTAACAGAAATTAATGGTCTCAGACCTTTATATATCAACAGTCAATATTAGCAGAAGAGTCATATACCGACATTTACTTACTTAGATTTTGCCTGTCGGTGTTAGCTTGGTTGATATATTAATTGAGATGTTTTAAATAGATTGGAAATGAAATTGCAAAAAACTAGAGATACACACATTGACGCTTGGGCTGCCAGTACTGACAAGCTAATGTCTTGGACTTTGCTGCTATTGTTCGTTATTAGCTTAATCATCGGCTTTTCTTCCGGCACGCAATCAGAGGTTTTTGCAGTTGGTTTGCCCGCGCTATTAATTCCATTGTTAATTTTTAACATCCTCCCTGGTTCGATAGTTAGTCGATTGGTTTTGGCCATTGCTTTTATGGTTTTTTCCGCACTGTTTATTCAGCAAACACATGGTTTGAATGAAGCACATTTTTCTGTTTTCATTTTGCTGGCTGTTTTGCTCTCCTACCGTGATTGGAAACCGATTTTTATCGCGGCATTAGTAATTACATTCCATCATTTAACTTTCAATTTATTGCAAACCCCTGATTCTGGTTTTTATTTATTCCAACTGGGTGCAAATAACAATTTAGTAATCTTACATGCATTTGCTGTAGTGATTGAAGCTGGTTTTTTAATGCTTATCGCCAATAACCTACGTAAAGAGGCTGTCATGGTTGGCGGTGCCCCTGAGGAAGTAGTGGATATCGCTAGGCAATTGGCTAATGGTAATTTAGGCGTTGCAATTGATGTTGATGCTAATGATAGGTCTAGTGTGAAGTATGCGCTAAAGTTAATGAATAGTAATTTATCTACGATTGTAAATCGTGTTGAGCACATTACACTTGAGCATGCAAAAGGTAATGTAAATTCGGCTATTAATTTAGAAAATCTAAATGGTAGCTATCATGTAATGGCAGAGAAAATCAACGTGATGTTAGCTGCGCAATCAAGCCTGGTGCAAAAAATGGCACAGAATGCGATTGATTTCTCAAATGGTAATTTTGATAAACCTTTTGAGGCATTACCTGGAAACCTTAAGTTTATAAATGAAGCAATTGATCAGTTGCGCGCCAATGTTAAAGCCATCACAGAAGGTGTGGCACAGATGAGCAAAGAGCACGAAATCGGTAATATTGATGCTGCTATCGATACCTCTAAATTCGCAGGCACTTACGCTGAGATGGCTGAGTCATTAAATCAGATGGTTAGCGCCCACGTACGAGAGAAAGAAGAAGTCACGCAAGTGATGCGTGCGTTAGGTGACGGAGATTTTGAAGTACAGATACAGCAATATCCTGGTAAAAAAGCAGAGATCAACAAGAACCTAGATCGCCTCAAAGGCAAACTTAAAGGCGCAGTTGACTCAGTGAAATGGGTGACGAACGAACATGCACAAGGCAACATTGACATGAGTCTGCATGCGCATCTATTTAAAGGCGGCTTCTCAGAACTAGCGACAGCAGTTAACGCCATTGTTGCTGGCCAACTGGAACTAACAGAGAAAGCACTCGCCTGTGTTAAAGCCTTTGGTGAAGGCGACTTTGACGCACCATTAGAAACATTCCCAGGCAAAAAAGTATTCGTCAACGAAGCCATTGAACAAGTACGTGCCCACCTCAAGGCGCTGAACGAAGATGCCCAGCTACTTGCAGATGCGGCGCGTGAAGGCCGCGTAACCGTACGTGCTGATGCAGACAGACACCAAGGCGACTACCGTAAAATTGTGAACGGCATGAACGAAACCCTAGAAATGATCGTTAGCCCGATTGTGACCGTGCAGCAATCCGTTGAAACCATCAACACTGCAGCAAAAGAAATTGCACAAGGTAACGCAGACCTCTCACGCAGAACAGAAGACCAAGCGGCATCGCTAGAAAAAACAGCAGCCAGCATGGAAGAACTCTCATCTACTGTTAAACAAAATGCAGACAACGCCAAACAAGCCAACCAACTAGCCTCAGCAGCATCAGGCGTAGCGGTTAAAGGCGGCGTCGCGGTATCTGCGGTAGTGAACACCATGGCAGAAATCAACGAAAGCGCTAAAAAGATTGAAGACATCATTAGCGTCATTGACGGCATCGCCTTCCAAACTAACATCCTAGCCTTGAACGCCGCGGTTGAAGCGGCTAGGGCAGGGGAACAAGGCCGTGGTTTCGCTGTGGTAGCCGGAGAAGTGCGCAACCTAGCACAACGCTCAGCCTCAGCTGCCAAGGAAATTAAAGAACTGATTACAAACTCAGTGAACAAAACTGCAGAAGGTACTAAACAAGTAGAAACTGCTGGTGAAACCATGCAAGAAATCGTCAGCTCAGTCAAACGAGTATCTGACATCATTGGAGAAATCTCAGCAGCATCACAAGAGCAAAGCGCCGGTATTGAGCAAGTGAACGAAGCCATTATGAAAATGGACGATGTCACACAGCAAAACACCGCTTTGGTCGAAGAAGCCGCTGCAGCAGCTGAATCGATGATGGAACAAGCGGATGAATTGATGAACGCCATCAGCGTGTTTCAGCTGGGCAGCAACAACGAAAGTCGAGTGACATCACGAGCTGCGTCTAAAGTAGTTGTGAGTAAAGTAGCGCATGTGGCAAGACCTGCGCCTGTCAAATTGAGTGTAAAAACCAATTCTGATGATGGAGATTGGGAAGAGTTTTAACTGGCTATATCTTTAAATAGTATGTTTGAATATATGGATATTTTGGTTTTTTCAGTAAGGAATGGGCTTTAAATGCAAATGACTGTCGCAAAAAAAATGTTATTAATTACATTGGTTTCTGTCTTAGGTTTGGTTGGTGTTCTAACGTTAAACTCATTTCAGTCGGATGCTGTATATAACGATGCAAATTATGCTAATACCAATATTGTGCCAAGCGTTATAAAACTTGATGAAATACGCTATAAATTCAATACACTACGTATTCGGGTTGCAAATCACACGCTGATTAAAGACGAAGCGAAAATGGCTGAAGTTGAAGAGGCTATCAGAAAACTACAGGCCGAGTTGAATGAGATTACAGGTTCGTATGGTGACCTAGTGTCAGATGAGCAAGAAAAAGGTTTGCTGGCAACTGATATAGAAGACTTAAAAGTCTATTTCGCACGTATGGAGCCGATATTAGAGGCTTCACGCGCTAATCAAAAAGAATTCGCACACGAACTTTATATAGCGATTCGTACGCCAGCAGAAAAAGCAAACGATAGTATCGCTACACATATGCGTTATAAAGTTGAGCTTGGTCAGAAGTTTGCTGCTAATGCCCTAACGGTAAAGCAAAACTCAATGAAGATTTCTTTAGCAGTAGGCTTACTCTTTGTGATTATTGCTATCTTGATTGGTGTGGTGATTGCCCGTAGTTTACGAAAACAGTTGGGTGGTGAGCCAAGTGAGGTTGCTAAAATTGCTAACGATATTGCAAGAGGCGATTTAAATAGCACGATTAACGTTGACTCACGTGATGATTCAAGTTTGATGTCCTCCATGTTGACAATGCAGCAAGCACTTAAAGCTGTTATCGAAGAGCAGAGCGCTATGTCAGCCCAAAATAAATTGGGTAATATTGGCGCTTCTATCGACACCAGTAAGCTGCGTGGCAGCTATCAGATGATGGCTGGTAATGTTAACGAAATGGCCTCTAACCAAGCAAATGTGATGCGTAAAGTTACAGCATGTATTGGTGAGTTTGCTAAGGGTAACTTTGATGCACCTTTAGAATGCTTCCCAGGTCAACGAGCCTTTATTAATGAAGGTGTCGAGCAACTACGTGCCAATATCAAAACATTTGTCAGCGAAATGCAAACCATGTCTCAGCAACATGACTTGGGCGAGATTGATGCTGCTATCGATACCTCTAAATTCGCAGGCACTTACGCTGAGATGGCTGAGTCATTAAATCAGATGGTTAGCGCCCACGTACGAGAGAAAGAAGAAGTCACGCAAGTGATGCGTGCGTTAGGTGACGGAGATTTTGAAGTACAGATACAGCAATATCCTGGTAAAAAAGCAGAGATCAACAAGAACCTAGATCGCCTCAAAGGCAAACTTAAAGGCGCAGTTGACTCAGTGAAATGGGTGACGAACGAACATGCACAAGGCAACATTGACATGAGTCTGCATGCGCATCTATTTAAAGGCGGCTTCTCAGAACTAGCGACAGCAGTTAACGCCATTGTTGCTGGCCAACTGGAACTAACAGAGAAAGCACTCGCCTGTGTTAAAGCCTTTGGTGAAGGCGACTTTGACGCACCATTAGAAACATTCCCAGGCAAAAAAGTATTCGTCAACGAAGCCATTGAACAAGTACGTGCCCACCTCAAGGCGCTGAACGAAGATGCCCAGCTACTTGCAGATGCGGCGCGTGAAGGCCGCGTAACCGTACGTGCTGATGCAGACAGACACCAAGGCGACTACCGTAAAATTGTGAACGGCATGAACGAAACCCTAGAAATGATCGTTAGCCCGATTGTGACCGTGCAGCAATCCGTTGAAACCATCAACACTGCAGCAAAAGAAATTGCACAAGGTAACGCAGACCTCTCACGCAGAACAGAAGACCAAGCGGCATCGCTAGAAAAAACAGCAGCCAGCATGGAAGAACTCTCATCTACTGTTAAACAAAATGCAGACAACGCCAAACAAGCCAACCAACTAGCCTCAGCAGCATCAGGCGTAGCGGTTAAAGGCGGCGTCGCGGTATCTGCGGTAGTGAACACCATGGCAGAAATCAACGAAAGCGCTAAAAAGATTGAAGACATCATTAGCGTCATTGACGGCATCGCCTTCCAAACTAACATCCTAGCCTTGAACGCCGCGGTTGAAGCGGCTAGGGCAGGGGAACAAGGCCGTGGTTTCGCTGTGGTAGCCGGAGAAGTGCGCAACCTAGCACAACGCTCAGCCTCAGCTGCCAAGGAAATTAAAGAACTGATTACAAACTCAGTGAACAAAACTGCAGAAGGTACTAAACAAGTAGAAACTGCTGGTGAAACCATGCAAGAAATCGTCAGCTCAGTCAAACGAGTATCTGACATCATTGGAGAAATCTCAGCAGCATCACAAGAGCAAAGCGCCGGTATTGAGCAAGTGAACGAAGCCATTATGAAAATGGACGATGTCACACAGCAAAACACCGCTTTGGTCGAAGAAGCCGCTGCAGCAGCTGAATCGATGATGGAACAAGCGGATGAATTGATGAACGCCATCAGCGTGTTTCAGCTGGGCAGCAACAACGAAAGTCGAGTGACATCACGAGCTGCGTCTAAAGTAGTTGTGAGTAAAGTAGCGCATGTGGCAAGACCTGCGCCTGTCAAATTGAGTGTAAAAACCAATTCTGATGATGGAGATTGGGAAGAGTTTTAAAAAGTGATTTTATGCTAAGGCACCTAATGGTTTACAATAGAGGGTAAATCGTTAGCGGACAGCTAACTTTAGCAATTTTAAGATAGGGTAAGGTGGATGAGTGTAGCGTTGTCCACCATATGTAAGTAAAAATTGGTGGTAACGCTACACTCGACCGCCAAGTGTAACAAAGTAGTTAATTTTGAAATTTATTTAGAAGTTCTAGGAGACTTAAATGGCTGTTATTGATCGTGTATTAATTGGTGAAGCATTGGTGATCGAAGATCGTCCAGATGGTAGTGGTTTGGATCTTAAAAACGTTGCTCACATCGACCTTATCATGGGCCCACGTGGTAGCGCTGCAGAAGATGCATTTTGCCGTACACTAACTGATCAAAAAGAAGGTGTGAATGGCTTGTTAGCTATTGTTGCTCCTAACATGATGGTAAAACCAAACACAGTAATGTTTAACAAAGTGACTTTGAAAAACACTAAACAATCACTACAAATGTTTGGCCCAGCTCAACGCGGTGTTGCGATGGCTGTGATGGACTGTGTTGCTGATGGCACAATCCCAGTAGAAGAAGCTGATGACGTATTCATTTCTGTTGGTGTATTTATTGACCAAACTGCAGATATGGATGACCGTATTCAAGATTGGAACTACCGTGCTACTAAACAAGCAATCAAAAGCGCAATCGCTCGTGAGCCAAAAGCTGCTGATTTGTTGAAAGTTTATAAAGATTCTGCACATCCTTTTGCTGCAAAAGAAGGCAACAGAAGAGCAACAGATAAGGCATAAAGTAGTTTGTAGTTAAGTAATAAGAAGTTAAGTAGTAATAAGTAAGTTGTGATGTGGAGCAATGTTTTAAGATGGAAAATGTCAGATAGCACCAGTTTTAATTAAATGGTTTTGTCGATATTTACATCTTGCATTGCTACCTTGTCATCACGTTGATATTGTCTAGCAATAATCAAAAGTTAAATAATAAGTAGCAGCAAAATATTAATAAATAATAAATTAAAAGTGCCAAAAGCATATTGCTAAAGTGCTTTGTACCAGACGGTACAGTAAGTAATTTACAATAATTACGTGGTGAAATTAATGTTGAAAAAAGAGCAGCACGACGAGGGGCGAGAGTTTAATTTTACTGCTCAAGATTTTGCTAGAGTACGTCACTTAATTTATCGTCATGCGGGTATTTCTTTATCTGAAGCTAAGTCTGATATGGTCTATAGCCGTATTGGTAGAAGATTGCGTGTTTTAGGCGCAACATCCTTTAAGCAATACCTCGATATTCTCGAAAGTCAAAACGATTCTGCTGAGTGGGAGGCGTTTACTAATGCACTCACAACAAATCTAACCTCGTTTTTTCGTGAAGAGCACCATTTTCCTATCCTTGCAGACCATCTGCTGTCGCTCAAAAAACCTATACGTATATGGTGTTCTGCCGCATCTACTGGCGAAGAGCCTTATACAATTGCCATGACTGCTTGTGAAGCCTTTGGTAGCCTAAATCCACCAGTTGAGATTATTGCCACAGATATAGACACTAATGTTCTGTCTACAGCATCAAGTGGAGTTTACCCTTATGAGCGCGTGAGCAAACTTTCAGAAGAAAGACGTAAGCGTTTTTTTCTAAAAGGCACAGGTCCTAATGAGGGTTTAGTTGCTGTGAAAAAAGAGCTAAAAGCGATGATTAGTTTTAATCAGCTTAATCTACTTGATGAAAATTGGGCATTACATGAGCCTTTTGATGCAGTTTTCTGTAGAAATGTCATGATTTATTTTGATAAACCTACACAGTCTAAGATTTTGAGTCGATTTGTACCGTTAATGAAGTCCCATGCACTATTGTTCGCTGGTCATTCAGAGAACTTTCTTTATGTTTCAGATGCCTTTCATTTGAAAGGTAAAACTGTGTACACGTTAAGTGACGGTAGCCATCACAGACGCTCTGGTTATCAGGAAAAAGAGAAGACGTCATGAGTATGTTAGAAGAAGAAATTTCTACTACGATCTATTTTGACCGGACTTTTGACTGTGATGCGGCAAAAATAGCGCCAGGTGAGTATTACTTTACCGATAAAGATATGTTGATTGTGACGGTGTTAGGTTCATGTGTATCTGCATGCATACGTGATAGCAAAACAGGCGTAGGTGGTATGAATCATTTTATGTTGCCAGACAGTGCGGCAGCGGATAAAGATAGTCCGGTTTCTGAATCTATGCGCTATGGTACTTATGCCATGGAAGTTTTGATTAATCAATTGCTACGCAACGGTGCGCGCCGTGAGAATTTAGAAGCCAAGATATTTGGTGGTGGTAATGTGCTGAAGAGTTTTACTACGACCAATGTGGGCGATCGTAATGCTATTTTTGTAAGAAAATATCTGAATGCCGAGGGGATACGCATCACAGGTGAAGATTTATTAGACATCTATCCTAGAAAAGTTTATTTCTTTCCTAAAACTGGCCGGGTTTTAGTGAAGAAGCTGAAACAAATGCATAACGACACCTTGTTTAAACGTGAAGAGGTTTACGCAAGTAAACTTAAAACGGCTGATGTCGGTGGTGCAATTGATTTGTTTTAATTGAATGAGCAATAAGACGTGAGAATAAGCAAATGAAAATAAAAGTACTTGTTATTGATGATTCAGCACTAATTCGTAGCTTACTTACTGAGATTATCAATGACCAAAAAGACATGATGGTCGTAGGTGCTGCACCGGATCCACTGATTGCGCGAGAAATGATCAAGCAATTAAATCCTGATGTATTAACGCTTGATGTCGAAATGCCTAAAATGGACGGCCTGGATTTCTTAGAAAAGCTGATGCGTTTACGTCCGATGCCTGTTGTGATGGTTTCTACACTGACCGAAAAAGGCTCAGAAATTACCATGCGCGCATTAGAGTTAGGTGCAACAGATTTTGTGACTAAACCTAAAATGTCTATCACTGAAGGCATGCGTGAATACACACATGAAATCACGGATAAAATCCGCGCTGCATCACAAGCCAAGGTTTCATCTCCTAGCCGCCATCCTGTAGCACCTAATGCTGAGGGACGCCCGTTGCAGTTGCGTAACCCGCTGATTAGTAGTGAAAAGCTATTGATTGTGGGGGCTTCTACAGGTGGAACAGAAGCCATTAAGGCGTTTTTATTGCAGATGCCATCAGATTGTCCTGGCATATTAATCACGCAGCATATGCCCGCAGGCTTTACTAAATCTTTTGCAAATAGGCTAAATTCTTTATGCCAAATATCCGTTAAAGAGGCAGAGGGTGGGGAGCGTATTTTACCTGGGCATGCTTATATTGCGCCAGGCGATAAGCATTTGTTATTGGCAAGAAGTGGTGCCAATTATGTAACAGAGTTGAGCGATGCACCTCCGGTGAATCGTCACAAACCCTCAGTGGATGTACTATTTGACTCAGCAGCATTACATGCGGGTAAGAATGCTATTGGTGTAATTTTAACTGGTATGGGTAAAGATGGTGCAGCAGGTATGGCACAAATGAGAAACGCTGGCTCTTACAATTTTGCTCAAAATGAGGAAAGTTGTGTGGTGTATGGTATGCCGAAAGAGGCTGTGGCGCACGGTGGCGTGGATGAAGTCGCACATTTAAATGACTTGCCAAAGTTGGTACTTAATCATTTAATGGCTAATAGCACACGTGCATTACGCGTGTAAGACTTGGTGATACCTAGAATACTGGATTGTTTTTATAGATGCACGATGTCTTGAGTTAATCCTCGAGTTAATCATAGTACCTTGAGTTAATAAAGCAGGCTTTGTCATAAGTCAGTACAATATATAAAAGTTATAGAATTTATTCGTAGTGTTCAAACATGATTGAAAGTTTGCAACACTAAGAGTAGTTAATGTTAATGGAGTAGAGCATGGCGAATACAAATACTAAATTTCTGGTTGTGGATGACTTTTCTACGATGCGTAGAATTGTTCGCAACTTGCTTAAAGAGTTGGGTTACACCAATGTGGATGAAGCTGAAGATGGTGTTGCAGCACTAAGCAAACTGAAAGGCGGAGGGTTTGAGTTTGTGGTATCCGATTGGAATATGCCGAATATGGATGGCTTAACATTACTGCAAAACATTCGTGCTGATGCTGAGTTATCTAAGCTTCCAGTGCTGATGGTGACGGCAGAGGCAAAAAAAGAAAATATTATTGCAGCAGCACAGGCTGGTGCTAATGGTTACGTGGTAAAACCTTTTACTGCCGCTACACTTGATGAAAAACTATCAAAAATATTCGAGAAGCTTGAGAAAGCAGGGGCTTAACTATGACTAGCGAAGCCACACCACAGCAAGCTTCAAATATAGAGTCTCCGCTAGGGTTATCGTCAAGTGATGAGATTCTGAATCGTGTAGGCCACGTAACAAGAACGTTGCATGATAGTTTAAGTGGTTTAGGTTTAGATAAAATACTAGAGCAGGTTGCACAAGATATTCCGGATGCGCGTGACCGCTTGGCATATGTTGCACGGATGACAGAACAGGCGGCCGAGCGTGTTTTAAACGCAACCGATGTGGCTATCCCTTTGCAAGAAGAGCTTGCGGCAGGCGCAACGGCGCTACAGCTACGCTGGAAAGATGTGATGCGCGAGCCATCGTTAAAGAGTGAATATAATTTGGCTGCCAATGAAACACTCACTTATTTAACAATGGCAGGTAAAAACACAGCAGAAACTAAAGCCTTATTGATGGATATCATGATGGCTCAGGATTTTCAGGACTTGACCGGGCAAGTGATTAAAAAAATCACTGGTTTGGCTCAGGAGTTAGAGCAGCAGTTAGTGCAGTTGTTGATTGATTTCTCGCCGGCAATTCCTAAAAAAGATGCAGAAGCAAATAAAGCTGATGCTAGTGATAACTCAAGCCTTTTGAATGGGCCACAAATTGATCCAAATGCGGTGGATGTGGTAGCCAGCCAAGAGCAGGTTGATGACTTGCTTGATAGCTTAGGTTTCTAGTCAGTAATCTTCAAATACCATCTAAGGCTCACAAATGGCATTATGGCCATTTTGTGAGCCTTTTAAATATGTAACGGCATATATACGCAAATTACGTTTCTTTACAGTCGTTTTTCTCGGTTACTTAAAACACATTACCAAGTTGCGTAACATGGTGGTAATTTGAGCACGAGGCCTTGTTATTTAATGTTTAGCGGCCTGCATGTTAGTTAAGTCATCAATAATTTGTTGGGAATGGTTAGAAACATTCACATCGTTATAGATTTTAATCACTTTTGAATCTGGACCGATTAAAAAAGTATAGCGTTTAGCGATTTTAATCAAGATTAGATTGGTGAGCGCATGATATGCATTTGCGACACTACCATCTACATCAGCCAGTAAGGTAAAGGGTAGGTGGTATTTTTCTGCAAACTTTTGATGAGATGCTTCTGAGTCCACACTAATGCCAATTACTTTGGCATTCAATTGTTCTAGTTTAGATAAGTCATCTCTGAAGTTACAAGCCTCTTTCGTACAGCCAGGCGTGTCATTTTTAGGGTAGAAGTAAAGCACGACGTACTTTCCCTTGTAATCAGATAGCGAGCGCTTGACCCCTTTTGTATCAGTTAACGTAAATTCAGGTGCATTTTCACCAATAATTAAACTTGGTTGCTTGAGTGAGTAGTGGCGATAACCGATGAGCGCAAGCAATATAACTGCTACGTAGAATATACCCTTAATTAACATGTGATTACCTTGATTAGATTTTGTACTGAGGTGAAACATTCTATTAGGATGTTAGCACTGTTTTGGCAAATTTCCATGAGGTGTATTGATTCCAGTATTGTATTTATAGTCAAAAAGATTGGCTTATATTGAGGGCGATAATATGATTCATTCTGTCAGGTGCGCTAATTGCTACATATTGGTTTAGGTAGCCAACTTCTAAATTAGTCGCTGTAAGTATTTTTCTGCCTATGCCTAGGAATAATCTATTTTGATCAAAACCGGATTGAACCTGGGCGGTTCTATTAAGATTGAAATAAGCTTCATCAGAGATTATGCCCGTGTAGAGGGTGGATAATTGAACGCTCACTTTGACCAGTTGCCTCAATCCAGTTGATATCTCACCTTGATGTTCAAACTGTCTGTGCTCAAAACGGGTGCGCTCCTGAACTTTATAGGCGCTATCCTCAAATAGTGTTACGCCAATATCCTCCCATATGCGTTGTTCATGCGTGTGTTGATTACTATTATTAAAGCCAAGGTTGTAAGCATAACCACCGCCAACAAAAACACTGTTTGATACTTGGTAGTACAGACCAGGGCGTATAGTGATTTGGTCCCGATGACTACCTTCGTCACGCCAGTAGGGCTGAATTTGTACCATGGCTTTTAGTCGTGGGGATAAGTTATAGTCTGCTTGATAAGTGAGCCATATACGGTCATCCCGTTCTATTTCCGCGCACACGCTGTTTGATATTGTTAGTAACGCAATGTAAATAATAAACTTCATATAAAATTACAAATGATAATCATTATCAATTGTAACAAAAGTGTACCTGTTATGACAATTAAACTTTTGTATTTTTAGGGCTGGAGGTTGGTGCTGGTTTTTATGTTTTTCTTAATACTTATCTAGTGATTAGTATAGGTGTAAGGTTAAATAATAACTTTCTTCAGCGAGCTACTATGACCAATGAAATATGGTCAATTTGCAATGTATAATTGCGGCTGTTAAAAATACGTTTTGCGGAACGTAATTTTTTTAGGTTGTCTCTGTAATCCTTGCAAAATAAGGTTTTCAAAGCATCTGCCCCCGTAGCTCAGTGGATAGAGCATCCCCCTCCTAAGGGGAGGGTCACACGTTCGATTCGTGTCGGGGGCACCAATAAATCCATATAAAACAATTAATTAGTTGTTTTCCACTTTGCACCATATTGCAGTAATTTGCACCATTTGGCACAGTCAGTGTACCAGATTTGTACCAAACATAACAGCGGCAGTATTCAAAGAGGTTGACGCTGGTACACTGCCGCAATATACTGCAAACATAAATTCAATTACTTCAGTGTTCATAGTGATTGTCTGAAAACTTCCAGAACACCATGTGCCTAGATTACGATCCTGGATCAACACATGAACGGCTCTTGTCTTTGTTGGTTGGTGCGGATGACGATCCATCGCCTTAAGCTGCTCAAGCTTTAATATACTGACGAAGGGAAATCACAAACGTGAGTGATATATCTAATATCAGTTACCTTCGCTATATGCGACGGTGGCGTATGCATAGGATATATCACTTATGGAACTTCTTACTGTCGATCAGCTTTCAAAAAAGATTCATAAAGCTACTGCTTCAATTTATTCTGATTTAATTCGCAACCCTCAGTCTTTACCGCCTGTTTTTCGCATTGCGGGATCTCGTCGCGTACTTTTTAAAAATGTTGATGTGTGGCTTGAATCGCTAGAACAACCTGCAGCACGTCCAGAACCATTATCCATTGAGCCTACACGCAAGCGTGGTCGCCCGACCAAATCGGAGCAATTAGCGCGTTGCCGACGCGTAACCGACGCGTCGGCAACGCGTGAGATTAATTCAAAATAAAAACCCCGGCAGCGGCGAGGCTGACGGGTTATATGGTGCTACATATTTTGCGGTATGTGCAAACATTAAACACTACATATTGTGTTTGGTCAACTTTTCGCTGCCTCAAAAAGGTGGTGTTATGAAGTACAGAAAATTTATCAAGTTATTTGATCTAAATGATGGCGTTAAAAAGTCGAAACATTTAACACCTGCGCAAATACGCGTGTATGGATACCTGCACAGTTGGTGGGAAGGTCATGAAACTGGCAACCGTGAGGGTTATGAGACTATTGCAGCTAACTGCGGAGTTGCAAGATCGACGTTCGCGCTTGCAATTGTGAGGCTTGAGAAGCTTGGCTGGATAGCTGTTCAGCACGGAGCTCGCATATCTGAGACCAAGAATGAATGCAATGCTTATCAAATAGCGCGTATGCCTGAAGCACACATCAAATACACGAAAGAAAAGATCGTTACACAGCAGCTTGTAATTGATAAACCTACAAAGACAGCAGAGCAAAAAATTATGGCCAAAAAGTACGCAATGTTGAAAATGGCAAAAGGCACACTTAGCCATGATGAGTACCAAGAATTGAAGGCTTTCCTTAAAATTTAGTAGTCCGATTAGTAGTCTGATTTTAGTAGTCCGATAATCGGACCCAACTATGTAAACCATATATATATAGTTTGCAGCAAAATCAGGTGCATTGTTTAGCAAAAAATGTGTTGTGCTTACAGGTAGCCAGCTAAGTAATATCCGGAACGATAAAGCCCATCGTTCCACTGCTATCAACTTAAAAATGACTCGATGAAATCTCGTAATTTTTTGGTATTCATGCTGCCAGAGCTTTTGACTGAGACCGGTTAGGTCAATGTCAAGGGCGGAGGCGACCCGCTGGCCGAAGCGTGGTGTTTGGGGCAAAGCCCCAAGGGGTTAATTGGTAACAGTAGTGTTTAGCAGTGTTTCACATCAATTATTTTGTTACCAATACACTATTTTTTAAATTATTTTTATTAGATAGAGTGAATATAAGTGTATATACGCAATCACTAAAAATCTCGTGGCTTACTGTTTACTTATGATCATATAAATTTTATCGTTTATATAATACTAAATAAACATAATTACTTTAAAATCAATGGCTTATTGACATAATTTGTATGTTGTCTAATAATTAATTGTGGTTTTTATTAATTATCAAGGAGAGTAAGAATGATAACAACATTAGATGATTACACTGAATTAAACGAGTGGGAAAATGAGCTGGACATGCTTGGCACAAATAGCGAAACCGCTGATTACATCCGCTTGCTTGAGAAAGCACCAGCACAAAGCCGTAGCTTAGAAACACTTCAATCATTTATTCAAGCACGTTGCAGTTGATATCAGTAGCAGTTAGACGAGGGCCCCAGCAATGGACGTTTTACACATTGCTGGGTAGTCTAGCTGCACAGTAGAGGTTTTGTAATCATTTTGGATTCATTCACACCCTACGCACCTTCGATGCTGCTCTCTGCTGCGCAGGTTGTCCAGAAAGCCTTCCGGCACTCATAGTTTCAGGTAATTCAACACTGAAACCGCTTTCACAAAAACATTCTTTACGGCGCCTTTTGTTTCAATGATTTCGTTGAATTTGTAAAAATACAACAAATGGAAACATTGTATTAAAAATAATTTAATCAATTTTTTACAAAGCTATCACTAGCACTGGCGCGCCTTGCAGAGCCATTTTTGCTCATAACCCAGTGCTATCCACAAAAACACATCAAATTCGTGGTGTACATTGGTTTTTCGTGAGGTTTTAATTGACAAATGTTTATTATATTCAATGATTTACATGTTTTATTTGGCTTTACACTGATTATTTTTATGTGAATAATGAATCACCACAACAACGGAGATTCAAAAATGGCACAGGCAAATAACACTAAAACAATCACAGTTAGATTACCTAACGCACTGCACGACCAAATTCTAAAGGTCGCAGAGTCTACAAACTCAAACCTGGCAGAAGCTACCCGCTCATGCCTATCAGATCACTTTAATCAAATTAAAATTGAATATCGTCTTCAAGAGATCAATCAAGCACTAAACCGCATCGAAGCTAGCGTAAACGAGCTAGGTGCTGAGTAACACCATGGCTGGACGTTTACCACCCGAAACCATTAGAACCCGCTGGGAAGAGGGGGCATGGGGCTTTCTGTTAGGTACAGCCTTGGGTGGTGCAGCAGCTTTAACAAGCATTGAGTTGCTTGCACCACTGCCAGACTCAATCTTTCTTCATGCAAAGATCTGGTCATTCGGCCTGGCAAATAAAATCGGCATAAATGCTGGAAATTGGCAAAGTTATTCTAGTTACATGCAACAGCTTCATGACTCTGGTCAGCCGCTGCTAATACCATCACGTATGGTTGTAACTGCAATCAGCGCTGTAGCAGGTGCATGCATGCTAGCGTGGCGCTTTGGCAAGCCTCGGAACTCTTTAATCTTTCACTCTGGAATTCGCGTTCTGCGTGGTAAAGCGGCACTAAAAGCAGTAGAGCGCGGCACAGGTATTGAGATTGCTCCCGGCTTTTGTTTAACGCACAAACGAGAGCGCAGCCACGTTTTGATTGCGGGCGGTACAGGTAGCGGTAAGTCAGTGGTTGGCTGGCACATTGTGCTTTCAGCCAATAAGCGCGGTGACCGTGTCTTGTTAATCGACTTCAAAGGATTTACTGAAAATTGGCCAGGAAAAAATGGTGACACTATCATTCTTTGCCCGACAGATAAACGTTCGCAGGTTTGGGCAATAAGCAAAGATATTAAGACAAAGCAAGATGCGCGGGCGTTAGCAGCAATGCTTATTGTCGAATCAAAAGATCCGACGTGGTCAAACGCAGCGCGTCAAATTCTTGTTGGCTGCATCATGAAGCTGATTAAGACAAAAGGTGTGCGCGCTTGGGGTTGGCGCGATCTTGCTGATCTAGTTTCACTTACATTGCCAGATCTTAAAGAGATTATGCGAGATTACTACCCAGAAGCGTCGGTAACAGTCGACAGCGGGAAGCCTAGCGAATCAGCCGCTTTCACGATGAGTACATATGTGTCGATAATAGTTGATCTTGCTGATGCCTGGGAAAATAGACTGGATGGCATATCGATAAAGGGTTGGGTCAGGAATTCAAACTCAAAAATTCGCACAATCATCATGCAAATCAATACAGAGTTCTCAGTGCTAAGCCAAGCCTTCAATGCCGCAATAATAAATCAAATTGAATCTTGTTTAACTTCAATACCTGACGTGCCAGCTGACAAAAATTCCTTGTGGCTTTTTGCAGATGAAGCGCCGCAATTAGGCACCGGCTTAGTCAAAGGCTGGAACAATTTTCTAGTTGTAGGGCGCAGCAAAGGCTTGCGCGTAGTCATGAGTGTGCAGTCAAAATCACAGTTAGACGAAATGGCTGGTAATAATTTAGCAAGCACTTGGATTGATTCTATTGGCACTAAAATCATCGGCACGCTTGATGGCGAGGGCGCAAAGTGGGCAAGTGAGTTATTAGGTGAAACGGTTTACCTAAGGCCAACCTACACAACAGCAGGAAACGGCAAAGAGTCAGTACAGTGGTCGCAACAGGCCGAGCCATCATTTAAACCATCGCAAATTATTGGTGAACTCGGTGAGTTAGAAGGCGGCGCTGGCGTGAGAATGATTGTTCACGGCTTTAAGAGTCACGCAAACGTGAAGCTTCTTAACACGCTAATTAAGTACATCCCCAATTTTGAACACTACAAGCAGCCAGTCGAATTAGTTGTCGATTTTCCATTCCCTAAGCTTGGCAAAAAAGACGGCAGCCCATTGCGTCCTCAAACCATTCTTGCCGACTTTTGTGTCAATAGAGATGAGTTGCAATCAATCAAATCAAAGCAATCTGAAATCATCGAAACAGGCACACAACGTCAAGTTACTAACAAAAATAAAGCTGAAGTTGAAATCGTTGAAACCAAGCAAATCATTGAGCTTGATCAGGAAGAGGTGGTCATCGAAGAGCAAACAAAAAATGAGTTTGAAGAAAATTTGCAGGAAGAGTTATTGAGCCTCTTGGGCGAGTCTGTATTAAACAATCAAATTGTTGAGATTGGCCTACATGTTGCAGAAGTTGCAGAGTTGTTTGAAGGCGAACAGGGTTCAGCACCAACAATTGAGCACACAATAAAAAAGCGAAAGATTGTACGCAAAAAACAAAACATAAATGAATCGGAGTTGACAACATGATGCACACTACATCCCTCGGTGCCGCATCTGGCGACAGAGCAAACTATTGCCAAAGTACGGCTGGGCAAGAGGCGCAAATGGAAGGCTACTATCAAAACAGTAGAGACCCACAAGGGGTATGGCTTGGAAGCGGTTTAAACGCGTTAGGTCTTTCATCTGGTGAGTTTGTATCAGACAAGGCCTATAGCTCCGTTACACGCGGCTATAATGCCGCTGGCGAAGATATTGGCATACAAGGCGCAGGAGATAATCGCGTAGCAGGCGGCGATTTAACATTCTCAGCACCAAAGTCAGTGAGCGTGGCATTGGCAGGAGCGGATGCTGAGATGCAAGCCAGGATCATTGAAAAGCATAATATTGCCATAGCCGCAGCCATTAAATTTATTGAAGAAAAAGCAGCATTTTGCCGTCGCGGTAAAGGTGGCGCAGAGCATGAGCGGCTTTCTGGACTTGCTTTCGCAGCATACTTACATTTAGACAGTAGAGAGCAGGATATGCAGCTACACACGCACTTGTTGGTGATGAATTCAGCTGAGCGTGATGATGGCACGATGGGAGGTGTCGAGCTTAAATACATGTTCGTTTGGGCAAAGGCAATTGGTGCTGTATATAGATCAGAGCTGGCAAAAGGTATGATCGAGCTGGGTTTTGAAGTCAAAAAGGATCGCGAGTTCTTTAAATTGTCAGGCATTAGTGATGACATTTGCAAGCACTTCAGCAAGCGTAGAGCACAAATTGAAAAGGCACTAGAAAAGGCGGGCATGCCTACCGGCAACGCTAAAACTTCAGAAATCGCTTCACTAAGCACGCGCAGGAAAAAGTTGCTGAACGTTGAGAAAGAAAAGCTGTTAAGCGGATGGAAAACAGTGCTTGAGAAGCTCGGCCTCACTTCAAACAAAATCAATGAAATCGCAAATGGTAAGCATATAGAAGCCAATAATTCTAGCGAGTTTGAATTCATCGAATCTGATGAAACCATAAACGATGATCCAATTGATTTATACGAACAATTAACGTTAAACGAATCAGTATTTAGTGAAAAAGACCTATATCAGGCAATCGCAGTACGCGCGCAACTAACTGGCATAGGCTATGAGGGCATCAAAAAAGAAGTGGCAGAGGCACTTGAAAGCCGCGAAATCATCAAGCTCGGCAATGGCAACATGACCACAAGGAGCATGCTTGAAATCGAAACAAAACTAGTAGACCAAGCCCAAACCTTGCGTGATCGTCAAGGTCACGGCTTAACTTCACAATCTGTGAAATCAGCATTGGCTGAATTCACTAAAAACAAAGGCTTTTCATTAAGTGATGAGCAAGTAAAAGCGCTCAATGAAATCACTGAATCTGGCGATTTAAAGATGGTGCGCGGCGCTGCTGGTAGCGGTAAATCGACAATGCTGGCCACAGCCAAAATTGCCTATGAGGCTCAGGGCTATAACGTTATCGGTATGGCACTAAGTGGTAAAGCAGCGTCAGGTTTGCAAGAGGGCAGTGGCATTGAATCCAGCACTATTCATAAATTTCTATATAACTACGAAAAAGGCAATTTAACTATAGGTGAAAACACCGTTGTGGTGATGGATGAGGCCGGTATGACAGGTTCTGAACTCATGCAGAGAGTCGCTCAAATCATAGTTAAGCACGACTCAAAATTAGTCCTGGTTGGCGATGAACGCCAGCTGCAATCAGTCAGTGCTGGTGGCGCTTTCAAGCTGTTACAAAAACAATTAAACGGCTTCTCACAACTTAATGAAGTGCGTAGGCAGCGTGATAGCCTAGACAAAGATGCAGCTAATGCAATAGCGGCTGGCGAAGGTGCGGCTGCGCTTAAAAGCTACATTGACCGTGGTTTAGTTCATGTAGGTGAAACCGTTAATACAACGCGTGAGAGCCTTGTAAAAGCCTGGGCTACAGACACGCACGTTTTATCTCAAAAAATCATCATGGCACAAACTCGCAATCATGTTTTTCACTTGAATCAGCTGGCTAGGTCGCAGCTAATGCTCGCACCTGGCAACGTTATTAAAACTGCCACAGGCGAACGCGAAATCAGCATTGGCGAGCGCATTCTTATCACTAAAAATGACGCTAGACTTGGCGTTGATAATGGCCAGTTCGCCACTGTTAACGATATGAAATTCACTAAATTAGGTGAAGTTGAATTAACGATAATAATTGACGGCAAGCCGAGTGAAATCAAGCTTCAAGCTACAGGTAAAAATTCTTTCAATCATTTTGATCATGGCTATGCTGCAACAGTGCATAAGAGCCAAGGTGCAACTGTTGATAGTGCTTATTTCTATGCATCGAGCATGACTGACAAAGAGTTGGGATATGTGGCCATGTCTAGGCACCGCGACAAGTGCCAAGTGTTCACCGCCATTACTAAATTAGAAGATGCTTTAGATCGTGCTGGCATTGAGCATGAGCTTGATGAAACAAATTTAAAAGAAACATTAGAACTCTTGGGCAAAGCGCTTGAGCAATCCCATCAAAAAACCACCACGTTGGATCACATTAAACACGCTGAGGCTGAATTGATTCTATCTAATATTGAAAAGGATAATGAAATTGAAATCTAATGTAAAAGTATTGAGGGTCGTAGAATCTGAAGCCCCAGAGTTGTTGGCTGAAGCTATATCAGACGAGCTGTTTGATAAAGTAAGAGTGGAACGAATTCCGGTTCTAATTAAAAAAATCATCGGTTCACATCGAGGCCATTGCGATTATGAATCGCACAGGGAAGGTAAAGAGATTACGATTTCTAGTGAGTTATTTGATGTTAGATCAGAACGACTAAGGCCAAATCAGATCAGAGAAATAATCAATGTATATCTGCATGAGTGCGCTCACCGGTTGCTGCCAGAGCCCTTTGGTCATGACGCGGCTTTTCTTTGTTTAAATATGATTCTGCACCTTAGAGCTGGTGATCACCAGATTCATCTAGTGAATATTTATGACGCACACCAAGAGAAGTACTTCAAAGACGCCTGGACATGGGCCTGGACTCTTGCCGATGAGCTGTATAAAACAGATAACACGGCAGAGCAATGCGCTCAAATTATCACAAGTAAATATAAACCTTGGGTAGAGTGGATGGACGGTGCCTACGATAGAGCGGCTGAGCTACATGCGCGAAAGGCACTGGCAATAGATCAGCGGAATAAAGCTGCTCAGGCCAACGAAAATATTATTAAGTCACTCAAGCAAGATCGCTGGTTGTGTGCTTTTTACTCTGCTGTAGCCACAATACTAACTTTAAATTACTTTAACTAAAAAAGGACGTACACAATGACACAAGATTTTTTTGCTCCGAATGGCATTACAACATTAAGTTTGATTCATCAGCTTGAATATAACGATTTGCAAACAGAAGCTGAAAAAGCTGAGTATGCATATAATTTAGGGCTAAGTGAAGCTGCTAAGTTGATTGACACAGCGCTTACAGTAGAGCTTCCTGAGGAGAATTTGATCGAAGGCGATGATGTAGATTTATAGTTAATAACTTTTTTAGTGTAGCTACTTGATTTATGGGTTGACTAATAAAACTTTAATTAATGTGTATTAATTATAAATATATTTGAAAAGCACTTTAATTATGGTGTTGTATTTTTTGATTGTTTAAGTTATAAATACGCCATGAAATATGATGAATTCAAACGACAGTTAGGAAAAGCTGGTTTGTCTATTAAGGCGTTCACTATGTTAGTAAAGGTGAGTGCTAGTACTATTTCGAACTATAAAAAAAATGGTGAAGTGCCATCTCACTGGGCAATCATAGCTTTGTTGATGGGGGAAATGGCTGATAACAATCTTGATTTCAGAAATATCCTAAGCAAGATAGATATAGAACCAAATAAAGTTCGTGGGGCTGCTGCCAAAGGTAGATTTGGCGGAAGTAAACAAACAGATTTGCTAATTTAAGTTGATGTAATGAAAATTGTTTCTCTTTTTTCGGGGTGCGGTGGGCTTGACCTTGGTTTGATACAGGCTGGTCATGAAATTATTTGGGCTAACGATTTTGATCAAGATGCCATAGCTACCTACAGAAATAATATAGGCTCACATGCAGTCCTGAGTCCTATTGAAGATGTTTTGTCGTCTAGTATTCCTGACTGTGATGTAGTAGTTGGTGGTTTTCCTTGTCAAGGATTTTCACAAGCGAACCTATTGCGGTTTGATAAGGATGAAAGAAATAGGCTTTATCTAGAGTTTATTCGTGTTATACGGGATAAACAGCCGCCATTTTTCCTTGCAGAGAATGTTAGGGGAATCCTAAGTTTAGCTGGGGGTGAAGCTATAAAAAAGATTGAAGCAGATTTTGCTTTGGCAGGATATAAAGTGAAAAAGCAGCTTTTTAATGTAGCTGACTATGGTGTTCCACAAAGTCGTTGGCGCGTTATAATTGCTGGTGTTAGGAATGACATATCAGAAGATTCTGACTATTACTATCCTGTTCAAACGCATAGTACACCTAAAAAGATATCATCAAATAAACTTGAGCCATGGGTCACTATTGGTGAAGCCTTAGAAGGTATTCCTGAGCCTGATGATTTTCATAATCTAGCAAATCATATTTGTTCTAAGTACAAAGTAACCAATCGAAATTTTACAGGCCATAGAAACACTGACCCCAATAAGCCCTCACCAACAATTCTAGCGCGAGGGAATGGTAAAGGAGGGGTTTGTGCAATTCAGCATCCTAAGAATCATAGGCGAATGTCAATTCGTGAACAGGCTACAATTCAAACATTCCCATTGAATTTTGAGTTTAGTGGCAGCATGAATTCGTGTTACAGGCAGGTAGGTAATGCTGTGCCCGTTTTATTCGCTAAGCAATTAGGTAAAATGTTACCGAAAAATCTAAAAATAAAGGAAGCTGCATAATGAGAATAGTTTCTCTTTTTTCTGGTTGTGGTGGGTTGGATCTTGGCTTGATGCAGGCTGGGCATGAAGTTGTTTGGGCGAATGATATATTTGCGGATGCTGTAGCAACTTACAAAAAAAATATATCACCTCATGTGGATATGAGAGATATAAGGACTATACCTTCAGATGAGATACCTGACTGTGATGTGGTGGTTGGTGGTTTCCCTTGCCAAGGATTTTCTATGGCAAATATGAAGAGAAATGTTGATGATATTAGAAATCAACTTTATCGCCAGATGGTGCGGGTTTTACATGATAAGCAGCCTAAATTTTTTATTGGCGAGAATGTTAAAGGAATAGCTTCTCTCGGCGGTGGTGAAGTTTTAAAAAGAATTATTCTTGATTTTGAGAGTATAGGGTACGAGGTTAGTTGGCAAATTGTGAATGCAGCTGATTTTGGTGTCCCACAAATGCGAAATAGAATTATTATATTTGGCGTACGTAAAGATCTCGCTTTTATAAACATTCCATCTTTGGTCAAAACTCACGCTCATCCAGATCATGCAAAAGATCTAGAATTAAAGCCATGGGTGAATGTAGGAGATGCCTTATCTCACTTTCCTGATCCAGACACTTGTAATGATGTTCCTAATCATACTTATTCAAAGTATAAATTACGATTTAATGGGCATTTAGGCCATAGGTTTATTCATCCAGATAAGCCAGCCCCAACAGTAACAGGTAGAGGTGATGAAAAGGGCGGTGTAGTCGTTCTGCACCATCCAAGCAATAATCGTAGAATGACAGCAAGAGAAATAGCTGCAGTCCAGTCATTTCCAGATGATTTTGTTTTTGAGGGTACGAAAACCTCGGCATACCGGCAGATTGCAAATGCAGTGCCACCGTTACTTGGTAAAGCAGTTGGTGTAATGCTTAATCATGCAGGAATTGAGGTTTCATTAAAGACTGAGCAAGAGGTTAAAATAAGAGCATGATTCAAACGCCTGTAAAACCATTTGATACTTATAAGTGGCGATGGTTAAGTGTGCAACCGACTGAGGGATTGCTGAAGCCTTCGGTATTTCTTGGTGTTTTAAGGGCTTTGGACAAGTGTGAGGGCCTCTCACCTTCGGATCAATCAGTTTATGACGCATTGCTACTAGTGGAGCAGGAAACTAAATCGACGGTAAGCTTAGCAAGAGATCCTAGTCGTAATTTACTTAGAAATTCTGGCCAATACTGGAAAGGGACTGGGCTTCTCAATCCTTCACATGGTGTTATCGAACTCACGTCTTTAGGACATAAAGTGTCAGAAGGTAGAGTAACCCAAGGCGAGTTTGCAGCAATAATGGTTCAGCAAACGGTTCTTCCCAATCCAGAAACATATAAAAATGCCGAGTTGGAAAAGTGGATTAATGCTGGTTTAGAAATTAGGCCGCTTGCATTAATTTTACAAATACTTGAGAACCTGGGTGAGGGTTTTGGTGTTACCGAAGCTTATCTGACGCCAAATGAACTAATCAAAGTTGTGATTCCATTGGCTGGTATGAATTACAAAGCTGATCTAATTGCGCAAGTTTTAATAGATGTCCGAGCTAATAAAGTTAGTACTGTTGGCTGGCCAAACTGCGCCCCAGAGGCTAACGATAAAAGGCTCGCTAGAGAATTTTTATTGTTCCTATCTAATTATGGAGTATGTAGATATGTAAGTGCAGATTCAGAATATGATGGTCGTCATTACCTTGACGAGTTATTCGATGTGGATGCAGTGTCTTCAGTAACTACTGCTTCTATATTTAAAAGTGATGAGGAGTCCAATGACGTGATTGAGGCTATCAGAGACTCTGCGCTACCATCGATAATAGAAAGGCAAAGAACAGTCGCCACTGTTTTATCACGAGTAGGTCAGCCAAAGTTTCGAAAGAAAATTCTTAATTTGAGTAAAAGTACATGCCTACTTACAGGAGAGGTAATTACTGAGGTTTTAGAGGCCGCACATATTATTCCAGTTACAAATGGAGGCGCTGACAGTGATGATAATGGAATCTGTCTTAGGGTTGATATTCATAGATTGTTCGATTCAGGGAATATAAGGATAACACCTTCAGGTGATTTGAAGTTCTCTGATGCTATAAAAGCAAGTGGAAACTACAAGACGCTACCAACTAAGATTATTATTCCTTCGTTTGTAAACGCTGAGAATGTTAAATGGCGTGAAAAGTATTGTTAACTACCTAATTTTCTAGCTAGCTCACTGACGCTAATATTGTAATACCTGCTTAACATTTTCAAATCGCTGTGGCCAGTTACGCGACTTAATTCAATTACATTCGGAAGTAGCGACGCAAGGCGACTCGTCGCCTCATGGCGTAGATCATGAAACCTTAAATTTACTAAGAAATTTTCATCAACATCAGCACCAGCATCTTCGCAGTCTTTCAAGTATTTGGCTCTTGCGCGATCTCTAGCCCGCTCAAATGCTTGACTTATGTATTCACCCCTTAAAGCAAACACAAAGCCGTCCATGCGTGTTGGCAGTGCTTTTAAAAGTACAGCAGCAGCAGGGATGAGTGGTGCAGTTCTGTTTTTGCCATTCTTAGTTTCCATTAACTTCGCCGATGGCACGCTGAAATCAATATTTGAACGAATCAAATTCGATATTTCACCGCGGCGCATAGCGGTATAAAGTGCAAGCATAACAATACTTGGAAGTTCCGCACTGCTGGTGTTGCTACAAATAGCTTCAATCTCAGCATCACTAACGCGACGCTCCCTGGCGTCATCAACTGGCAGTTTATTTACAGATGGTACACCGTGCGGCAGTATTATTTTGCAATCATCATTTGCATAAGAGAGAAGACGTTTTAACGTTGTAATTTCACGGTTGGCACTATTTGGCTGGATTGTTTTTAACCTAGTGTTCCGGAATTGAATAATATCGCTGGCAGTAATCATTGCTAAGATTTTATTGCCTAATTCTTTTTCTATTATATTAAGCCTTGATATTTCTTGAGTCTGTGCCTTAATGGCTAACTTTGCTTTATCAGCTAAAGCTTTCTTTCGATCAATTTCGTTATCACTATTCTTAGGCTTGATATTCAGCTTTTCGGACTTATAGCGCTCTATCAGTTTGCTGAGAGTAGTACGCTCTGCTTCATTGGTGTTTATGAATACACCGCGATCAATTTCAGATTCAGTTTTTCGCGCCCAAACTTCGGCATCATTTTTATAGTAAAATGTTTGACTTATTTGGTGTCCTTTCCGGCGTATGAGTGCTCGCCATTGAAATTCGCCACGATTAACTATTGTTGCCATACTTAACCTTGCTGTACCAAATTTGTACCAATAAATAACATTATAATAACTTTTTTCATTAAAATCAGTAGCTAATATTATAGTTGCATCCCCCTCCTAAGGGGAGGGTCACACGTTCGATTCGTGTCGGGGGCACCATCAATCCAATATTTGTTGAAATTGATATTGTTTGCTGCTTAAGAGTTTTAACAGAGCAACACATTTGTTGGCTGTATTTCATTAACTGTGCTTAGAAGTAGATGTGTTTGAAAATAAGCGTACTTGGGAATAACTGCACTTCTTAGCGAGTGATCATTAGAAAACCTATAAAAATGACATCAACTGTATTTAAACGACTATCTCTAGCGCTATTTTCATTGCTTGCTGTTTTTATTGTTTTGACCTTTAAGCAATACGGTATTAGCAATGATGAGCAAGTACAGCATATTTATGGGCAATTATTACTTAAATTTTATAGTACAGGGTTTGTAGATCACGCAGCTTTTACTTATAAAAATCTCTACTTGTACGGCGGCTTATTTGACTTAATCGCAGCCATCTTAGAAAAGCTTTTACCGCTTTGGGTGTGGGATATTCGCCATTTGCTTTCAGCACTGTTTGGCTTAGCTGGCATTGTGGCAGTACATAAAATTACCAGTGAGCTAGCTGGTGCGCGAGCGGCTTTTATTGCGGCCTTTTTGCTTACAATTACTGGTGCATGGACTGGTGCAATGTTTACGCACACTAAGGACGTGTCTTTTGCTGCGTGTATGGTTTGGGCGCTATATTACACCTTGTTAATTTCTAAACAATTGCCTCGCATTCCATTAGCATTGAGTTTGAAACTTGGCGTGGCAGTGGGGTTGGCGTTAGGTTTGAGAATAGGTGGCGCCTTTGCCGTTATCTATTTGTTGTTAATGGTGTTAGTCGCTGGGTGCTTAACTGCCGAGGGCTGCAAACTGAAACTGACATTTTATTGGCATAGTTTTATCGGCCTGTTACCTGCAGGTGCTGTGGCTTTAGGTTTAATGGCTATTTTCTGGCCATGGTCGGTGATGGGTTCTGATCATATTCTAATTGCTGTTAAGTCTTTTTCACATTTCGCTTTTGATATGAATACGATTGTGAATGGTCAGTTTGTTAGCATCGGCGATGCGCCTCGTACTTACCTGTTTCAATATCTAGGTATTCGATTGCCTGAGATTTTTTTACTGGGCTTAATCAGCCTAGTTGTTGTGTTGGCGATGAGGCTAAAGCAGGTGTCGTTTTTGAAGGCAAGCCAGTTGCCTGAAATTACGCTTAGCATCGCTTTACTTACCCCTTTAGTGTTTGTGATTCTAGACCGCCCAGCACTTTATAATGGCGTGCGGCACTTTACTTTTGTGATTCCTACATTGGCGATTGTTGCTGGTATTGGTTTATCCAAAATGTTTGATGTTTTATCAGGATATAAAAAATGGCGCTTAGGTTTTGTTGCTGTATGCGCGCTGTTGAGTGTGAACACGATATGTACGCTTTACGCGCTGCATCCATATGAATATTTGTACTACAACCATTTTGCAGGCGCAGACTTTAAGCATGCGCAGCATAATTGGGAAGGTGATTATTGGTCTAGCAGTTTGATTGACGCAACTAAAATGTTAGAACAGTATGTGGATGCAGAAGCGGTGAGTTTGCCAAAGAAAAGTACCGCTACATATTCTGTTGCTGTTTGCGCAGAGGCTTTTCAGGGGCAGGCGTATTTAGATAAGCGCTTTAATATCACTGAGAATTGGGTGACTGCCGATTTCTTTATTTCTAGCACGAATATGAATTGCGATAAAGTGCTACAGGGCGAAGTGATTGGGGTGGTGGAACGTTTGGGCGCGCCGCTTGCCGTAGTGAAAGATCGTAGAACATTAATAGGCGATGCGCGGATACCGCGTGCCGCACCACGGGATTAGGGTCATGAATAAAAACATTTTTCCACGAGTAGGTACCGAAGCGCACATTAGCGTGATTGTCCCGGCCTTTAATGAAGAGGCTGCGATTGTCAGTACTATCCATACCATTGTGGATCGCCTTAAGTTGCTGAGCGAAAACTGGGAAATCATTGTGATTGATGATGGAAGTCGTGATCAAACAGCTAATATCGTACGTAACCTACCTGAAAGCTTACGAACAACCTTGGTGCGCTTTTCACGTAATTTTGGTAAGGAGTATGCTATTACTGCCGGTTTGGAATATGCAACGGGCAATGTAGTTATTTGTATGGATGCCGATGGTCAGCATTCATCTGAGTTGTTAGTACAAATGTTAGAAAAATGGCGTGAAGGTTATGACATGGTCTACGCGTATCGACAAGACCGTGATGTAGAGTCAAGATTTAAACGTTGGGGTTCACGTATTTTTTACCGCGCTATTAGCTTAGGTGGTCAGATTCACATTCCTCGCGATGCTGGAGACTTCCGCTTAATGGATAGGCAAGTGGTGAATGCACTGCTTTCTTTGCCTGAGCGTAACCGTTTTATGAAGGGTATTTATGCATGGGTTGGATATCATTCTGTTGGTATTCCATTTATACCATTGCCGCGCTCTCATGGTGAAAGTGCATTTTCAAAATTAAAGCTGATCCAACTGGCTTGGACTGGGGTCACTAGTTTTTCTGTGATGCCATTGCGCTTAGCAAGTGCGGTAGGGGCTTTGCTTGCTTTGCTGTCTTTCACCTATGGGATGTATGTAGTGGTTGATCATATGTTTTTTGATGAATCAGTGCCCGGTTGGCCAACGATTATTGCCAGCATGATGTTTTTTGCTGGTGTGCAATTATTATTTATCGGTATATTAGGTGAGTACCTATCACGCATTTATGATGAGGTTAAGGGGCGCCCACCTTATATCGTGGCTGAAGTGCTCAAGCCCCAAGCCATCACACAGCAATAATGATACAAACGCATCGACACTCAATTTCTTGGTTTGCCGTGATTGGCGCGCTAGCCGCTGGTGTGCATTACGTTGTCGCCGTGGGCTTGGAGTTTAGCCATTTGCTTACTGCAATTCATGCAAACACAGCAGGTTTTCTGTTTGCGTTCCCTGTGAGTTATTTTGGGCATCGTAAGTTAAGCTTTTCTGGACAGTCATCTACACACTTGCATGCCTTTCCACGCTTTTTTGCGGTTGCGGTATCCGGCTTCTTGGCGAATCAATTTTTGGTGATTAATGCAATCCACTTTACGCGTATTCCGTTTTGGCTGGTGCTGGGTGTGGTGATGGTGATTGTTGCTGTTTCAACTTATTTTTTGAGCCGATACTGGGCTTTTAAAGGTAAGCAGCCATGAAACTTATTATCTGCGCTGATGATTTTGCACAAAGCCCAAGCATTGATGCGGCTATAGTACGCCTTATAGAAAATAACAGACTGACCGCGGCGTCTTGTATGGTCAATAGCCCGCATTGGGCATCATCTGCCAAATTGCTTACTTCAGACATTAGGCGCAAAGCGCATATTGGCTTGCATCTTGACTTTACGTTATTTGGATATCGCTATCCACACGGCGTATTGACCTTGCTGAGCCTATTGCGCTGCTTGCCAAAAGCTGCGATTCAAAACAGTATTGAACATCAACTGAATCAGTTTGAAGCGGTGTTAGGCACGCAGCCTGATTATGTTGATGGGCATCAGCATGTGCATCAGCTTCCGCAAATTCGTGAGGTTTTGTTGGCGGTATTAAAACGGCGGTACCACAAGCAATTACCTTGGATACGAATTGCCAAGCCCAGTCATGAAAGTGGCATTAAAGGCCGCATCATTAAAGTGCTTGGAGCAAGTGCGTTGGAGCGAGAGGCTAAGCAACTGGGGTTTAAGTGCAGTAGTGGGCTGTTAGGCGTTTATAATTTTAGCGGTGATGTGCACGATTATAAAAAGCGCTTAATTGATTGGGCTACACAAGCTAAGAAAAGTGTTGGTACGTCTGTGTTGATGTGCCATCCAGCCATGGACACGGCAGATGGGCATGTGAATGACCCTATTTATCCTGCTAGAGTTAATGAGTTTAGCGTACTGAATAGTGATGCTTTTGGCACAATATTTAATGAAGTTAACATTGTGCGAGAGCCATAACTTGTATGAGTGCTACCATTGCCTAGTTACTAATGTTTAGTAGCTATTGTTTGGTGCAGCACTCAGGTTAACCTGTCATTTAAGGTTTGTTGATATTGAATGCTAAAGGCTTAAACCGGTTTGATTGGTTTTTTGTTTGATTGTGCGTTTTTTTGCATGACGCAGGTTTCTTTGCCATAAGTGCCAACATTAGAATCTACTTCGTAGTAATGGTTGGTGTAAGTAAGTTTGCCAGCCGGGTTTTTGCTGATATTGGCAATGCCGGTGCTGAACTCAGCTGAGCTGACTTCAGACATGCTTAAATTAAATGCAATCTTGTTTGCATTGGCTACGGCTTTGCCTTTGTACGTGAAAGAGTTTTCGGTTTCTAGTGCGAAATCATAAATGCCGATACTTCCTCTGCTTGCTGCGCGATTTAGCGTGAGTTTTGCCAGCACTTGGTAGTCACCAACCTTGCTGTTGTTGCCTTTACATAAATAAGTGCCACTGTAGTTCGTACCAACAAAATTAGGTTTTGCTTCAGCTATCTGAATGGTGCTGATGGTGATTAATAAAGAAGTAAGAATCGCACGTTTCATGATGGGTATTTTAGGATATTTTAAAAGGGTCTATTGTAGCGTGAGGCTGGTATGCTATGAAACTTACTTTTTATATTTTTTATGCCTTAATGTTTTGTTTTGTTTCTGTGCTTGCATTATGATGGGCGCCTAAATCAATTTTTAATCGATTATTTGACTTAATACATCAAAATTTTATGCAAATTCCCCAAGTTAAGGCATTATCTACTACGTTACTTTGGCGTTTCAGTATCTTCAATATTGCTTTGCTATTGGGATTGATGCTCTGGCTTTGGCAAGTAAACCAAGCAGTTAATGTGGTACAGCCTCAATTACCTAGTGATGGCAAGTTGCAGTGTGTTTCTTACTCACCTTATTACCACCCAGGGCAAACCCCGCTAAATCCCAATAGTTTTATACAGCCTGCACAGATTGATCGTGATCTTACAGCGCTTTCCGAGCAATTTAACTGCGTGCGTATTTACTCTGTTTCTCAGGGGCTTAGTTATGTGCCTGAGGCCGCCTCTAAATTAGGTATGCAGGTTTACTTGGGCGCTTGGATAGGCTGGGTAGCGACAAACAATGATAAAGAGCTTGATCTGGCAATTAGTATTGCGAATAAATATCCGAAGACTGTGAAAGCATTGATTGTCGGTAATGAGGTTTTATTGCGCGGTGAGCAATCAGAGGCTGCAATGCAGGCGTATTTGGAAAAAGCACAACGCTCAACCATGGTCCCTGTGACTTATGCCGATGTGTGGGAATTCTGGCGCAAACATCCAAAGCTAGAAGCTAATGTGGATTTTGTGACGGTGCATATACTTCCGTATTGGGAAGATGATCCGCAGGCAATTACTGAAGCAAGCCAGCATGTAGTGAATGTGATGAGTCTATTAGCAGACACCTTTAAAAAACCTATTTTAATTGGTGAAACCGGATGGCCATCCGTTGGTAGGCAGCGTCAAGGTTCTGAGCCAAGCTTAATCAATCAAGCGAGTTATTTACGCGGCTTTTTACAACTAGCACATGAGCATGCTTGGCAATACAACTTGATTGAAGCGATTGATCAACCATGGAAACGTGAACTTGAAGGTACCGTAGGTGGTTATTGGGGTATTTTTGACACAGATCTGACACCTAAGTTTGCGTTCACTGGTGATATACAGCCACGTCATGATTTAGGCGCTATTGCACTCTCGGGGGCATTGGGCTTTGCCTTGTTTCTGGGCTTGGCGTTTTTCTTCAAAACGCGTCAATTGACTGTAAAGCTAGGTTTGTGTGCTGCTGGTGTTGTGTTTGGTATATCGACTTGGCTGCAGATGCAATATTTAGCGAGTGCTTGTCGAAACATCTCAGAGTGGTTAGCCTTAGGTGGCTTAGCCTTGGTTGGCTGGTTGCTCGTGATTGGTTTGGTATGGCGCATATGCCAACCAGCTAAACATCATGCGCTAGTTTTGAAAACAGGTGTGCTTATACTTTCAGTCGCGACAATTAGCGCCACTGTTTTATTAATTGTTGACGGTAGATACCGCGACTTCTCCATCAGCTTATATGCCTTGCCGATTTTGCTGCTATCATTTTCGTCAACCTTTCTAGAAATAGATGTGAGGCCACCACGTTTGCTTGGCTATGTGCTGAGCTCAGTTTTAATGCTTACAGTGGTGTATTGCGTTTATTTAGAAACTGAAAATATATCCGCTTATTATTGGCTTGGTCTGTGTGGCTTATTTGTGACTGCATTATGGCCAAAATCTCAAGCCTCAACTCCTTCATTACTTTGATAGAAACTCTCAGCGTAACCTTATGATTAAAAAAACTAAACGCTATTTAATTCCACTTTTGTTTGCAGTGCTAGTGGCTGCGATTCACTTTAGTCTTTGGTATATTTCCAATCGCGCATTACCTTTAATTAATGCGCCAGAAATTGTGAATGGCTTTGCCTTTAGTGGATTTCAGGAGAATCAGAGTCCGTTACGAAAAGAGTACCCAAGTACTGCTGAGTTAGAAAAGGATTTGCGCTTACTTAAGCCTTTGACTCACCGTGTTCGCATTTATGGTGCGCTTGAGAATAGTGAAGTAACCGCGCTTGCTTCTAGTTTAGGGTTTCATGTAACAGCCGGTGCATGGTTGGGCAGTGATGCTTCTGCAAACTATCGTGAAGTTGAGGCACTGAAGGCAAAGATTAAAATTTACCCCAAAATTGAACGTGCCATCGTGGGTAATGAGGTTTTACTCCGTAACGACCTTACACCTGAGCAATTGATTGCTTATATAGAAGACGTTCGTAAAACCACGAAGTTGCCAATTTCTACCGCAGAGCCTTGGCACGTATGGTTAAAAAATCCTGAGCTGGTAAAACACGTTGATTTTATTGCGGTGCACCTGTTGCCTTACCATGAGGGCGTGCCTGTAGAAAGTGCCGTGGATTACTCACTGAAGCGATATCAAGAGTTAATGGATGTATATCCAAGAAAAAAAATCGTGATTACCGAAATTGGTTGGCCTAGCAATGGGCCAACATTAGGTGCTGCGGTAGCGTCTAAAGTGAATCAAGCGCTTTTTGTCCGGGAGTTTTTGGCTAAAACAGCGCATAAAAATTACGATTATTACTTAATGGAAGCATTTGACCAGCCTTGGAAAAAAGAGCTGGAAGGTTGGGCAGGCGCTTATTGGGGTATGTTTGATGCTGAGCGCCATGAGAAATACTCTCTGCACGGCGCGGTACCTAAGGATGACCGCTGGAAGGCAAAGGCATTATGGGCAAGCTTGTTAGGATTGCTGCCTATATTCTTCATTGCTTATCGCTTCAGGCATTGGGGCTTACGAGCACGTATCTCGATGGCAGTGTTGCTCCAGGCTTGTATTACCACTTTGGTGGTTGCCTGGAATCTGCCTGGCGATTACTACTATACGATGAAAGATTTTGTCGTGTTGATAGCGTTGCTGATAGGGATGGGCCTAACGTCTGCGGTATTGATGATTTATGCAGTAGAGTTTAGTGAAGTAATGTTTAAAAAAGGCTGGAATCGCGCATTTAAGCGTACAAAGCCACTGCCTGCTGATGAAGAGCTGTTTGTTTCTGTGCATTTGGCATGTTACAACGAGCCGCCAGAAATGGTCATTACCACCATCGAAAGTTTGGCTAAACTTAATTACACCAATTTTGAGGTGATTGTTGTTGATAACAACACTAAAGATGAAGCTAAATGGAAGCCGCTTGAAGCCTATATGGCAAAAATGCCAGAGAATTTTAAATTCTTCCATTTGCCGCAATGGCCCGGCTTTAAAGCTGGCGCTCTAAACTTTGCACTAGAGCAAACCAACCCTAACGCGCAGGTAGTGGGGGTAGTGGATGCTGATTATGAGGTAACGCCAGATTGGCTGTCTGATTTAGTGCCGCATTTCCTTGAGCAGAAAGTTGCCGTGGTACAAGCACCGCAAGCACATAGAGACTGGGAGCATAGTTTCTTCCGTAGCATGGGTAACTGGGAGTTTGAAGGTTTCTTCCGTATTGGTATGCACCATCGCCATGAACGTAATGCGTTAATTCAGCACGGTACGATGACGTTGGTGAGGTATCAGGCGCTGATGGCTAGCGGAAAGTGGTCTGAGTGGTGCATCTGTGAAGACACCGAGTTGGGCTTACGTTTGCTTGAAGATGGCTATGAGTTACGTTACATCGATGACACCTTTGGGCGTGGCTTAACACCGGCGGACTTTAAAGCACTGAAGTCACAACGATTCCGTTGGGCATTTGGTGCCATGCAAATCCTAAAACGCCATATACCTAAGCTATTAGGGGACTCAACCCTAACATTTGGGCAGCGTTACCACTTTTTAACGGGTTGGTTCGGTTGGTTAGGTGAGGCTTTGCAATTAGGTTTTACCATAGGTTCAATTGCCTGGTCAGTCGCCATGCTGTTGTTCCCAGAAGAGGCGAGTTTGCCGGTTTCTCTGATGATTACCACTATTATTTGCTTCTTAGTGATTAAAGCGATTATGGGGCCGATGTTGTATATAAAAACCATGACATGTCGTTGGATTGACATCTTCGGTGCATCAATCGCGAGTCTGGGGCTTTCACATGCGATTGCTAGGGGCATTATCAGCGGCATTATTAAAAAGGATGGTGTGTTTAAAGTGACCGCAAAAGGCAAGGGACTTAAAAAATCCAACTGGTATGATTGGATTGCACCAATTCAAGAAGAACTGTTTTTGCTGACTGCGTTAACCCTGAGCAGTATTGCTATGCTAGCGACACGTGGCGTTGGTAATAGCGATGCTCAAATCTGGGTAGCGATGCTGAGCTTGCAATCATTACCTTATTTAAGTGCGGTTGCCTGCCAAATTATCAGTAAAAGAGAAAACGGTTAATATCATTTGATGAATACTAGTACACAAGAGCCACATAAAACGAATGCGCATCATCGCAGCCGCCATGTTGTACGCGGCGTGATTAGATTTTTAACCTACTTATGCGCATTCTTTTTAATCGCTGTTGCATTGTGGGTGGCTGATAATTTTGGCGAGCCTTCACTGGAGCAGTTGCTCTATCATGCGCAATTTGGCATGGGCGGATTGGTTGATACTGACGCCGCGATTATCAAGAGCTTTGTCATTTGGTGTGTTGTATTACCTATCTTTATCTCGTTACTATTGGTGTTGATTGAGTACTCAATCGCGCTATTTCTCACGCATGGCTCGTCACACTGGCTAACCAAGCCTGCCAGACTTGCTAACATTCACTTCTTAAAAGTGTTTTATTGGTTTATTGGGCACAGAGCTCCTTTATACGCATTAACTGCTGCAACGGTATATTTTGGGGTGCAGTTTTCTGTCACCATTTTTCTGCATAACTTGTTTGGTAAAGATTATTTTGCTGAACATTATCTGAACCCCGCTGAGGTAAAGGTTGAAACCATACAACCTAAAAACTTGGTGTTAATTTATGTGGAGAGTTTAGAGAATAGTTATAAAGAACCTAAGCTGTTTGGTAAGAACCTGCTCAGCAGTCTAGACCGCTTAAAAGGGTTAAGTTTTACTGATTATAGAAAAGCACCCGGTACATGGTGGACGATTGCCGGTATTACCGCAACACAATGCGCTGTGCCGCTAAAAAGTGTTAGTTTGTATGATGGTAATGACCAAGGGGAAAAAATTAAAAGCTTTTTACCCAACGCTGTTTGCTTGGGCGATATTTTGCATGATGCCGGTTATCACAATGTTTATCTAGGTGGTGATGCACTTGGCTTTGCAGGTAAAGGCATGTTTTTTAAGGACCATCACTATGATGAAGTGTATGGTCGTGATGAGTTAAAAGGCAAGCTTACCGATGCGCAATTGAATTTTTGGGGCTTGTATGATGATGATTTGTTTGCGTCTGCTAAGGCTAAATTAATAGAACTGCATAAAAGTAAGCAGCCATTTAACCTAACGATTACGACTATTGATACGCACGGCCCAGATGGGCATTTTTCTAAATATTGTAAGTCTGTAGGCAGCAAAACGTTTGAAGGAATTGTGGAGTGTACTTCTAACCAGGTAGCCAGTTTCGTTAAGTTTATGCAAAAAAGTGGCTACTTAAAAGATACTAATGTCGTTATTCTTGGTGACCATTTAGCGATGGAAAACCCAGTGAGTGAGAAGTTGGATTTAATTAAAGAGCGCCATATTTATAATCAATTTATTTCAAACGATCATTTTGAGAAGAACCGCAATCAGATATTGCCTTTTGACATGTTTCCAACCATTTTAGACTTTATTGGTTTTAAAGTACCGGGTGGAAAATTGGGTTTAGGTTATACCGCTTTATCTAAAGAGGCAGACTTGTCTTTGTTGCTAAACTATGAGGAAATGAATGAAGATCTGCTCAATCAATCGGATCTGTATCTAGACCTTTGGAAACATAAGGCTAAATTATAACTTTTAGCGGTTGGCAGTAGTTTATACACTGATGCTTACCGTTAAGGTAGCTACGTACTTATAAACAAACTGCTATACGCACAGTGAAATAAATACAAGTGAATTACATACGTAAGTGAAATGCATATTAATTAACGTAAAAAAAACAGCTAAGATTTAGCTGTTTTTTTTACGTTAAACGCTTAGTGTGATTAAGCGTTGCGCTTATCTAATGCTTCCCAACGCGTCATCTTAGCTTCAAGCTCCGTATCAATTGCAGTTAATCGCGCTTGCAGTGTTTTGACCTTGTCAGGCTCTTGCACATAGATGTTAGGGTCAGCCAGCGTTGTGTTAATACTGCTTTGTTCAGCCTCTAACGCTTCAATCAACGCGGGTATTTCCTCGAGCTCTTTTTGTTCTTTAAAGCTAAGTTTGTTAGCTGGGGTTTTAGGTGCAGCCTCTTTGGTTACAGGCTTGCTGGCCTGCGCTTTAGCTTGCGCGGCTTTATCTGCCTCACGTTTGGTACTGAAGCGTTGCCAATCATCATAGCCACCGCCAAACTCGGTCAAAATGCCATTGCCTTCAAATGCAATCACTTGTGTCACTGTGTTTTCTAAAAATGCACGGTCATGGCTTACTAAGAACAATGTACCATTAAAGTCTTGTAGTAGATTTTCCAATAGTTCTAATGTGTCGATATCCAGGTCATTGGTCGGTTCATCTAGTACCAGTATATTGGCAGGGCGCGCAAATAGACGTGCTAACAGCAGGCGATTACGCTCGCCACCTGAGAGTGATTTAACTGGTGAGCGTGAGCGTTGTGGTGGGAACAAAAAGTCTTCCAGATAGCTAATTACGTGTTTACGCTCTTCACCGATTTGTACAAAATCAGAGCCTGGGCTAATGGTATCTGCCAAGGTGGCTTCTTCATTGAGCTGCTCGCGCATTTGGTCAAAATAGGCGACACTTTGTTTGCTGCCGCGCTCAATGCTGCCACTATCTGGCTCAATGTCTGCCAGAATTAGTTTAAGTAGGGTAGTTTTGCCGATACCGTTCGGGCCTAGCAAGCCAATTTTATCGCCACGTAAAATACGTGTGCTGAAATCTTTAATCAGTACTTTATCGCCATAGGCCTTGCTGACGTTCTCAAGTTCAGCAATCAGTTTGCCACTACGTTCGCCTACATCGACGTTCAGTTTTACATTGCCTTGGCGTTCACGGCGTGCGGCGCGTTCTAACCTCAGTGCTTCCAGTCTGCGCACGCGGCCTTCATTACGTGTGCGGCGTGCTTTAATACCTTGGCGTATCCAAACTTCCTCTTGCGCTAGTATTTTGTCAAACTTGGCGGCATGGGTTTCTTCAACAGCCAGTAGTTCTTCTTTTTTAACTTGGTAGGCAGTGAAGTTGCCAATAAAGTCTGTGAGTTTGCCACGATCCAACTCGGTGATACGCGTTGCTAGTTTGTCCAGAAAGCGTCTGTCATGGGTAATAAAAAGCACACTGCCATTGAAGCCTAGTAGTAAATCTTCTAGCCATTCAATGGCGCTTAAATCTAAATGGTTGGTCGGCTCATCAAGTAACAGCACTTCAGGCTCTGCCACCAGTGCGCGACCCAGCGCTACGCGTTTACGCCAGCCGCCAGACAGTGTGCTGATGAGCGCATCTGCATCTAAGTTTAAGCGGCTAAGCACAGCCTCTACACGTGATTGTGCTGCCCAGCCATTTTGTGCATCTAAATCATGTTGCAGTGCCTGCATTTTTGTCATCAGTGCATCAATGTCCGCATCTGGCATGCCCATGTCATGGGTGACCTGATGGTAATCAACTAGTATCTGCTGCAGGTTACCCAAGCCTTCTGCAACTGCTTCAAACACGGTATGTGTTGCCACCAGTTCCGGCTCTTGCGGTACATATACCACGCGTGCATTAGGTGCGCGCCATACTGTGCCGTCGTCTAGTTTAATGGTGCCTGCAATGGCTTTTAATAAGCTGGATTTTCCTGCGCCGTTGCGGCCAATTAAACCAACGCGCTCACCCGCATCTAGCTGAAATGCAGCATGGTCGAGCAGGGCATGGTGACCAAAAGCGAGGCAGGCGTTATCGAGGGTAATGTATGGCATGAGTGACTTTCAAATTTTTACTTAAGTATTTTAAATGCTTGTAGATGAGATACAAAGTGTTACTGCTTGTTCAGCATGGCTTTAATATTTGCCATTTTTGATTTACCAAAATCTTTGCTGGCTTCTGGGTCTTTGTTAAATGGGTTACCAAAGTGACGCACATCATCTTTTGGAATTTCGGCAATAAAGCGGCTGGGTTCGCACATTTCCATTTCGCCTGCACGCTTGCGTTTTTTACACCATGAAATATTGAGCGATTTTTGTGCACGGGTAATGCCCACATACATCAGGCGACGTTCTTCTTCAATCTTGTCATTATCAATTGATTCGCGGTGCGGCAAAATACCTTCTTCCGCGCCAATCAAAAACACATGACCAAACTCCAGGCCTTTAGAGGCATGTAGCGTTGATAGCTTCACCGCATCGGGTTCGCCATTTTCGCGCCCTTCGAGCATGCTCATGAGCGATACCATCTGCGTAAGTTCTAGCAGATTTTTACCTTCTTTTTCATTGCCGTACTCAGTGCTAGGCTCACCTTTTTTAGACAGCCAGCCAGTAAAATCCAGCACGTTAGCCCATTTCACTTCTGCAGCGCGTGGCTCTTCAGAGTCGTATAAAAATGCCTCGTAATGTATGGATGCCAATAGGTCATTCAGCACTTCACTGGCGGGGTCTCTTACTGCACGCGCTTGCAATTTATTGATGTACTGGCAAAAGTTGAGTAAGTCCTCTAATTGCTTATTGCCAATCTCATTTTGGAACCCGCCTTCAAAAGCTGCTGCAAACAATGAAATTTTATGTGCACTGGCGTACTCACCTAAGCGTTCAAGCGTGGTGTTACCAATCCCTTTTTTAGGGGTGGTTGCGGCACGAATAAATGCAGGGTCGTCATCTTCATTGGCAATTAATCTTAAATAGCTGATGAGGTCTTTGATTTCTGCTTTATCAAAGAAAGATTGCCCGCCGGATACTGTGTAGGGGATTTTATGGTTGCGTAGGTGTTGCTCAAGTATACGAGCTTGATGATTGCCGCGATAAAGTATTGCGTAGTCTTTGTAGTAAGTGCGATGCTCAAACTTATGTGCTTGCAGCTTCATGACCACGCTTTCAGCCTCATGCTCTTCGCTCATGGCTGCTGTGATTTGAATTAAATCACCTGTGCCTAACTCACTCCAAAGTTTCTTCTCAAATAACTTAGGATTATTTGAAATGACTTGGTTTGCTGCACGTAAAATGCGTACGGTAGAGCGGTAATTTTGCTCAAGCTTAATCACTTTAAGCTTGCTGAAGTCTGTGGTCAGTTGGCGCAGGTTTTCAACGTCGGCACCGCGCCAGCCGTAAATGGCTTGGTCGTCATCACCCACTGCGGTAAATTGCCCACGTAAACCTGTGAGCATTTTTACCAGCTTGTACTGGCAAGCGTTGGTATCTTGGTATTCATCAATTAATAGATATTGCAGCTTACGTTGCCATTTATTTAGCGCATCTTCATGCTGTTCAAACAACTCAACGGGTAGTTTGATTAAATCATCAAAGTCTACGGCTTGATAAGCCTTTAAGGTTTGCTGGTAAATCTGGTAAACCTTAGCAGCGGCATGGGTGAGTTCTTCATCTGCCTGTGCTTTGGCTTGGTCTGGATTAATAAACGCATTTTTCCAGCTAGAGATTTGCCATTGGGTTTTGCGTAGTAATTGCTTATCCGTGGTAGCAAGTACATCCGCTAAAATTTTAAAGCTATCGGAAGAGTCTAAAATTGAGAACTGTGGTTTATAGCCAAGCAAGGTTGCCTCAGCCCGCAGCATTTGCAAGCCTAATGAGTGAAACGTGGCAATGGTTAAGCCTTTGATGTTGGTGCCTTGCATCAGCTTGCCAACACGCTCTTGCATCTCTAACGCCGCTTTGTTGGTAAAAGTAATCGCTGCAATTTCTTTGGGCGCGTAACCAGCCTCATTAATCAAGTAACTGATTTTTTGCGTAATCACGCGTGTTTTACCACTGCCCGCACCCGCAAGTACCAGGAGAGGGCCGTCTAAATACTTTACCGCCTCACGTTGAGGCGCATTCATCGTGTTTAACATTGCAGATTGCTATTGTGCGGAGTTGGTTGAGTCGTCTGTTACTGCGACTTGCTCTGGGTTGTTAGTTGGGTTGGTTTGTGAGCTGGACATCATTTCAGCTCTGGATGTGGGCGTTTCTAAACTGACGCGGCCAATGGCGCCGCTACGATAATCAGTTAAAAATGCAACGGCTGTTTTTTCCATATCCCAAAGGCCATCATGGCGTTTGTAAGATCTACGCTTTGCAATCGCCTCAAGTAAGTCAACGCCATCCATTTGTGTTACGTCAAGTTTCATCGCGTCTAGCTTGTAGCGAGCGTTCACCAAGGCAGGGTAGTTTTTTAATAAGTTGTCAGCCAGAAATGTAGCCACATCTTCATCAATCACCGCATTTCTACCAATCGCATGGCTGGCAGCCAGCATGTAGCCATCAGACTCATAAGCAATTCTTGGCCACATCATGCCTGGGGTATCGGTAATGCTCATGGTGTCGTCTAAATCAAAACGTTGCTGGTTTTTGGTCACGGCAGGCTCATCACCTACTTTTGCCACACGGCGATTGAGCAGGGCGTTCATGAGCGTGGACTTCCCCACGTTAGGGATGCCCATAATCAGCATGCGTAATGGTTTTAAATGGGTGCCGCGGTGTGGTGTGATTTTTTTACAGAGTGCGGGTATTTTTTTAGCATCCCCTGCTTTTTTACAGGAAAGTGCGACGGCTTTGGTATTAGGCTGTGCGTTAAAATAGTTTAACCAAGCTTGCGTGGCCGCTGGGTCTGCTAAGTCTGCCTTATTTAAAATCTTAAGCTGTGGACGTTGGCGGAACAAGCGCATTTCATCAATCATTGGGTTATGGCTGGCTGCGGGTACGCGCGCATCTAACACCTCAATCACCATGTCGGTGAACTCCATGGTCTCTTCGGCTTTTTTACGCGCTTGGGTCATGTGACCCGGGTACCATTGAATTGCCATGTATTTTATTCCCTCAATAATTCTGACTATGTTGCTTGCTGCGTGGCTAACATAAAAGTGTAGTGTCTAAAGCATGGTTTCTTTGGCTTTTGGCCATTGCTGTCTTGCAATGGTGAAACAAAAATTGCTTTACACGAATTCCGTTATTTTAGCATTGACGGCTTCAATTCAAGTTTTTATCTGTGACTCTCCGTGGAATATTTATGTAAGTATCTGCTTATTGTGCTTGTTCCATTTTTCTTGCTTTAATTTTCTCTCGCAATTCCTTACGCTGTTCTGGGCTCATGTTCCTGATGCGGTTTTTAAACGCTTCTTTTTGCTCTGGTGACATCTTTTTCCAGCGCTCGCGCAACGCGCTACGTTGCTCTGGGGGTAGTTGTCTAAATTTTTGTATGTGTTCTTTCACCCGCGCTTTATCTTCCGGGGATAGGTTCTTAAAGCGAGTGATATTTTCCTGCGCACGTTCCCTTTGTTCAGGTGGCATGTTTGCCCACTTATCTGCACCTTTGCTCAGCCTTTCCTGACGTTGCGGAGGTAACTCATCCCAGTGATCTTTGACGGCGCTTAGCGTCTGCTGTTGCTGCTCACTAAGCGACTCCCAAGCAATGCCTTCTGCCATGGCCGAGTTTGCAAACAAGCCGATCCCAAGCAATAGGGTGCATGCCATTACACGGTGCTGAAAATATAAAGTGATATTCATTTTTTGTTGCCTCCTGCAGGTGTGGCTGTGTCAGCGCTTTGTTTGCTGCTGGGTTGGGTGCTGTTTATTTTTTGGTTTTTGATTGGTTTCTTATCCAGCTCGTTTAATGCTGCGGCTAACATGCTTTCATCGTCTATTTCGCCCAGCAGTTCTATGACATCTAAAGGTGGATTAGAGGCCGCCAGAGCATTTGTTAAGTAGCCAACGTTGATGAGCAGTAATAACGCGAGGGCTGTTAATTTAAGCTGCATTATTCACACCCTCAGTTGCCAAGATCTCGTCTATCCAGACATAAAAATCTGGGTCAGTTGCCGTTTCCAAATCCTCTGCATTGGTAAGTAGTTCTAGCATGGTGATTTGCTCAGGCTGCTCATGGTTAAGGTTTTGTTGGCTTACTATGTGTGGCAATGATTCATCCAGGTGGTGAGGGGGAGAGACAAACAATATTGCTAGCAAAGCAGAAAGTGCAACTGCGCTTGCAGAGCCCCATATGTTAAAGTTTAGCCAAGGGCGTGCAGGCTGCCTTTTTAGTGTTTTTTCTCGGATGGATGCTAATGCGCGCTGCGTATCTTGATCCAAGGCCATGACGCTAGCATCTAGGCTGGTTTTAATTTTGGACTCTAATTCTGTAGGTTCCATTATCGATTCGGTGCTCATTGGTGATCCTCTAGCTTTTCACGTAATCTTTCTAATGCGCGTGCATAGTGTGTTTTAACACTACTAGCCGAACAGCACATGATGGCTGCTGTTTCATTGATATCCATGCCTTCCCACACACGCAGTAAAAACACTTGTTGCTGGCGTAGCGGGAGTGTGCTCAGCGCAATGTTTAAACTTGCCATGAACTGACTATCCTGCAGCTTTACGTCTGGCGCATGGTTTGCATCACTTGGGTGCTGAGCTAGTGCGTCTTCTACTTCCTCGTTTTCATCATAATGCCAATTTAGCCAGCTTCTGAAACGATTGCGCACAGACTGCCTGCGGTGCCAATCTAAAATGCGCGTATTCAGTATGCTGTAGAATAATGCTTTCCATTCCGTAGCCGGGTGCTGGCTGTACTTTTGCACTAGCTTCATCATCGTATCCTGTACTATTTCCAGCGCATCGTCACGATTGCCAGTGGCGATTTGTGCCATGCGAAAAGCGCGACCTTCGATATCTGCAAGAAAATGATTCATACTCAGATATTGTTTATCGAAATCGCGCCCCATATGCATGCGTTGTTCGTTGCGTCTATTTGCGTTTAGCGCGTCTGTCTAAGCGGTTGTTGATACGCTCGCCTTGTCTATCCATGTGGTTATCGATACGGTCACCACGGTTATCTAAGCGCTGGTTAATTTGGTCGCCTTTGTTTTCTAAATGATTAGCACGTTTTAGATGGCCATTTTCACGCGCTTTGTCAGCTTTGGCATCTAGGTGGTTTTCAACTGCGTCGCCACGGTTGTCTAGGCGATTTTCAATACGATCACCTTTGTTATCTAAGCGCTGCTCAATACGGTCGCCACGTTCATCTAGGCCCACTTTGCCGTGGGTGGTCTCGTCGGCTGTTGCAGATGCAGATGCTAATATCGTGAGTAAAATAGTAGTGATTGAGAGTATGTTTTTCATCATGATGTCCTTATCTCGGTTTGTTTGAGTTTTGCTGCCAGAACACAAATGTTTAAGTGCCCTTGGTATACAAAACGCAGTAGTGATTTGTTTGACGACAAGTCAGATAAAAATATTATTTTCCATTAAAATAGCAATATGCAAAATATTCCAGAAATAAAGCCTAATCAATCGATTGAGCTACTTAAAGCGCTACATATACTCACCCGTGATGGCAAGCTTAACCAAGATAGTCGCCGTAAACTCAAGCAAGTGTATCACTTGGTGAATTTTATCGAGCCATTATTCAATGATGTGCTGGCACATAATCCTAACCCCGTTTTGGTAGATCATGGGGCGGGTAAATCTTACCTTGGGTTTATCTTGTATGACTTATTGCTGAAACAGCTGGTGGCAGGGGAGGTAGTTGGCATTGAAACGCGAGCAGAGTTGGTTGAAAAATCAAAAGATTTAGCAGAGCAACTTAGCTTTGCACGTATGCGCTTTGAGCACTTAACGGTTGAAGAATCGACTACGTCCAATGTTATCCCGAATAAAGTGGATATTGTGACCGCTTTACATGCTTGCAACACCGCAACGGATGATGCGATTCAATTTGCATTAAAAAAACATGCAAAATATATGGTGTTAGTGCCATGTTGTCAGGCAGAGGTGGCGGAGGTGCTAAGGCAGCATAAAAATGAAAGCTTCGGTAAAACACCATTAAGCGAAATTTGGCGCCACCCAATTCATACGCGCGAGTTTGGCAGCCAAATTACCAACGTACTACGTTGCTTGCAGTTAGAGGCAGCTGGTTATAGTGTGACTGTGACCGAGCTTGTAGGTTGGGAGCACTCCATGAAAAATGAGTTAATCATTGCTAAATATACTGGCCAGCCACGTAAAAATGCGAAAGAACGGATTACTAATATCTTAAGTGAGCTGAATCTAGAAACCATGAAGTCTAGATTTTTAGCCGAGCAATAAGGATTAAAAGATGAATTACTTTATTTGCATACTGTTGTTTTTTGTTAGCTTTAGTGCTCATGCAGAGCAAACTGCCGCGCAAGATTTTAGTGGAGTCTACAACTGTACTGGGGATGACGCACACGAGGGTAAATATACTGGGGTTGTGACCATGGCATTAAAACCAGCGCAGAGTAAAGGTAATTACGCGAGCTATGATTTCAAGCTAGAAGTACCGGGCTACGGCACCTATTTAGGCCATGCAGCAGCCAATGGTTACCATGTTGCCATGCACTTTGCATTACAAGACCAAAGCACTAAAGACTATGGCACGGGCATCGCTGAAATGAAAAAGAATGCCAACGGCCAGTGGAGCTTTCATAAGTTTTACTTTGAACCAGAGTTTAAAGGCGGTAATACTGGTGTTGAAGACTGCGTTATTCAATAAGGTTTTAGGCAATAAGGCGTCAGGCAGTAGCCACTTGGCTTGAGTTTGATGGTTTAAGGTTATGCGTATGAGCCAAACCTAATTTTTAGCGTCTAACAGTAACATCCGTTTATAATAGCAACTGCATTTGGGAGATTAGCTCAGCTGGTAGAGCAGCGGACTCTTAATCCGTTTGTCGCGAGTTCGATCCTCGCATCTCCTACCAACACTTCATCTTAAGTTGTTGATGTATAAATTAATAGTGATTGAAAGTTATAAGAAATTATAATTGGATATCACTTTTTTTTTAGCCTTTTTGTTACCAAATGTTCCCAAACGTTACCAAGAATCTAAAATGATGTTGACACTATAAATAATATAGTTATAATTTTTTCTAAGGTAGTAGTTACGGTAAGGTCCATTATCAGTTCCGCATAAACTGACTTGAAAATGGCAAATCACGTTTGTTTAAAGAAAGTTGGCTTTAAACAAGCACGCCCCCGGTGCTTAGCGCAGGCGTTAGAAGCCGGACAGTGATCGGATCACTATACAAGCTGAGGTAACGTCTCAGCGCTCTAGAGATAGAGTTGCGCGCAAGCAATTGTGTGCCTTCAAAGAGTTGCCTTGCTCTTACTTCATCTGACGTAGATGAAGGTTACAAACCCGTAACCACTGGGATGCACCCAGAGTAAAACTTGCCACATCATCAACTGATGTTGCGACTTCATAACTTAGATATGGAGGCGCAGCGTCATGCCTAGTCAAACCCTACAAATATTATTGTTCCGCTTCAACGGTAAATTCAATTTACCTGTCTCAGATTTGGCCAACTTGCTTGGTTACGATGAGCAGTATTGCCGTAACTTAATCTCTGAAAACAAATTCCAGATTCACACGTTCCTGCAAGGTGGCAAACGCGTTGCTCGCATTGATGATGTCGCAGATTACCTGGATCGCATCTCTTCAAAAGAAACACCAAAGCGCCGGGGCCCAAAAACTAAAGCTGAAAAGATTGCAGCTGCGAAAGCTGAGGTTAGCCATGCTTAACTATCTAGAGCAAACAGCACAGCGCCTAGGATTTGAACTCGTTATCGAGCAGCACGATGGTGCATGGGTTGTAACTGAGAACCTATCTGACTGCTATGCATTTGAGTTGCCTTTGGTAATTGGAGACACAGAAGCTAAAGCTGAGGCTTGGTTGACTACTAACTTGTCAGAAACGGCAGGTGTGTGATGAAACAAGTATATGCATTTGTTCAAAAAGACAGCAGAGTCAATGAGTTTGCAAGTAAATTTAAAAATGGAAAATTCGACGACTTAGAAAAAAAACATAGAAAAGAATCATCTAAGGAAAAAGTGGATGCAAAATGTGACACAACGTGTTTTTCATTGTGCTTATCGCCAACTGTATCAGTTATGAGTAACGATCTATTGCGGTCAGGTTTATTTTCCTCGGCACGACGTGCTGAAGCTTCAGCTAAAACATTAGTTCATGAAATGCCGATTGCTACGATTGGAATGACTAAGATAAGCTTGACCGGTTATGTGCTTGATCAAGTTGACTATGAAGTATATGTGAATCGCCACTAGTTTACTAGACACCTTTGAGCCGTAATAATGGCAACTTAAAAAGGTGTATAAAATGAGTGCGAAACGTTATCCAGAAGAATTCAAATTAGCAGCAGTGCGTCAAATCACAGAAG